>SL_8KL_010_SEDDRAFT_10000538_pt1 | contig 33119 bp, 28 predicted proteins | sample SodLakKL_010_SED_4_FD_11160 | JGI IMG/M metagenome (IMG submission 11160)
GCACAGTTTTCGGGAGCTACAATCTTAGTGTTTCCTCTCATCATCTTTTTGAATGTATCTGGATCACAGTGGTCATGATGGCCGTGGGTTATCAGTAATAGGTCCGCCTTATCTGGTTCTTCATAGAATTCTTTTATCCCCTCGGGCAGGGGATCAGGTCGGTAGGGATCGATATAGATCTTCTTTTCCTCTCCCTTCACCAAAACCGATGAGTGGATCAATCTTCTGATTTCAACCATGATGATCAACTATCTGTTAACACCTAATTTATTCTTAATAAATATGTCCGTATCACCCTCGTTAAAAAGGTAAAATAATTAAATAAATTTAATAGGTTTCTACTTCCCTGAGACGGTCACGTCGTTGAATCTTGCCGAGGGTAGGTCCATCTTTATTTCTCTGCTGCCTATCGATGCGTATGACTTTTTATAGTCATCCGCCAATTCTATGGTCTCTAATGTCTCTGGCAGATTACCTGAGATCATAGCTCCTTCGACTTTCCCCTCAATCTCTCCATCTTCTACCAGCCAAGCAGGGGTGCCTACAACGCTGAAGTCTCCACTAGCTGGATTCAGTGTGTGTGCGCCCATCACGCCGTCTACAAGGATACCTTTGTCCGGCAGTAGCTTTTCTTTTTTCTTGCCTTCACCACGCAGTACAATATTTCTATCAGAGATCTCTGGTGGATTTTTAAATGTCCCTCTTAGACCGTTACCGGTGCTTTCTGTATCGCTCTTTATCGCTTCCTTGAGATCATATATAAAATTAGTGAGAGTTCCGTTTTCGATTATGGATACTTCTCTACTCGGTATTCCTTCGTCGTCGAATGATCCGCTTCCAATGCCCCAGTCCCTGGTAGGATCGTCTTTCATAACCAGTCCCTCTGAAGCCACTTTTTCTTTCTTCCTTCCTTCATAGACGGATTTTCCTTTTCTGATGTTTTCACCGTTTATCGCAGGGACTATGCCGAACCACATCAGCATCCCGAATGCGTCTGGATTTATCACAACTGGGATTTTTCCTTCAGGAAGTTCTGAAGCCTCTCTCAAAGAATCGACCTTCTTCGCCGCTGTTTTTCCAATGTCGGTAAAATTCAAATCCATTTTTCTAGAAAATCTAGATTCACTAGCGTTTATCGATGTTTCATCTCCAGGTATGGTCGCCAGGACACCAGTTGAAATCGCAGTACCTTCATGTTGCAAAAATACCCCTTTAGTGTTGCCTAAGACTTTAGTTCCAATACCTATCGAGAGACTTCCTCTAGTAGGTATTATATCATCTTTGTACTCTTTAGCTCCGTCTATCACTTGTTGAGTAAATTCTGCTCCTTCACCTTCTAAAGTAGACTTTTCAACCTTTTTATCGAAGATCTTCGGTTCAGGCACTTCTTCCTCGTCAGGCAGGTTCAGTTCAAGTTTTTGAGAGATACTGGAGAGTTCCTCGGCTCTCCTGACTCCTTTTTCTTCCTTCCCTGGAGTACAATATCCGAACCCGATCTTTCCATCTTTGATGACTCTTATACCTAGACCGAGATCTTCGTACTCTGAACTTTCGGATAATTCTCCCTTTTTGATAGAGTAACTGATGTTCCTTTCCTTTATACCGAAAACGTCTCCGTTTAAATTTTTCTTACCGAGCAATTCTAAAGCTTTTTTAACACTATCGGTCAGTTTTCCATTCATTCTCTACCACCTACCGTTACTTCAGATATCAAAACATTAGCTCCCCCGTCTGTCACTGCGGCTGTCTGTCCTTTCCCACAGTGACCTATCCCGGTATCCAGTTCCTTTGTTATGCCGGTAATGTTTTGAAGTGTCTGCAGCGTGAAGCCGTTGAAACTAACATCTCTCAGCGGCTTGACTATCTCTCCGTCTTCTATTAGATAAGCTTCCTGCGCATTGAACTGGAAGGTACCTTCACCTGTGTTAACTTGACCTCCTCCTGAAGATTTAGCATAGACGCCCTTATCTACTTTCTCCACCAACTCATCGAATTCCATGTCGCCTGGTTCCATTATGGTATTGCTCATCCTTACCAATGGTTTAACTCTGAAATCTTCCGCTCTGGCTCCACCATTGGGTTCCATGTCCAGTTTCCAAGCGTTCTCTCTATCGAGTATGAAATCATTGAGGATACCTTTTTCCACTAGAGTTCTGTTCCTTGCCTTCGTTCCCTCGTCATCGAAAGGAAAAGAGCCGTAGCCGTCCATGGTGGGGTCGTCTCTTATAGTTACTATCTCTGAAGCGACTTTTTCACCCATTTTTCCTTCAAGACAGCTGTTTCCGGTAGACACAAGATCGCTTTCCGCCGCGTGCCCGAAAGCCTCGTGGGAGAAAACTCCTGTGAGATGCGGATCCATGATGAGTGACATCTTTCCGCTGGGAGGTGTTTGAGCTTCTAACAAAGTTTCCAATCTCTCTAGAACCACGTCTTTTTTTTCGTATGCTCTTCCGGTCAGTTCATATCCCCCTGTTCCACCGATTCCTTCACTTGCTCTCTGTATGGTATCGCTCTTACCTGTGATTATGATATAAGTCACGATCCTCGGGATCTTCATCTCAATGTGGGTGCCGTCGCTCGTAGCTATTTCTTTATCGACCAAACGGTCAATGTATCTCAATTCGGTAGATCTGACAAAACTTTTGTCTAGATGTTTCTCTAGATCTTTAAGAAATGAAACTTTTTCTTCGGTAGATATGTCCAAAAAGTTCTCTTCCATCGGCATCTCGACTTTTTCTTCGTGGGTCTCAACATCGGCCATCCCAGTCTGTTCTTTTTTGTATTTATCGCTGTTTTTTGCCATAGTTATGGCTCTATCAGCAGCGTTCTTCAGCTCAGCCAAATCAGAAGTCCCTACGTTACCCCATCCATCGTTATACAAAACTCTGACCATCGCGCCCTCCTCATTTCCGCTGGTCACCTTCTCCATCTCTCCGTCTTTTAAAGTTAAACTGGTAGTGTCCCATCTCTCTTTCCTTATGTCGCAGTAGGCGGCACCTTCTTCTCTCACATAATCTATAATATTTTTCAGTGACATCGTTTATCGAGTAATGGTTTTTAATTTATATAGTTTCCCAAAACACTCTTTAAAGATTCTTTGTAAGATGGCCAAAAAATTTTACTTTTTAATAATTTATTCTCATATCCTCTCCTCTAATTTTATTATCTGTAATGCGAATCCTCCACCAATTAATGCAGCTAGAATATCCAAAATTGTAAAACTCATTCTACCCAAAAAGCTTGTGCCGATTAGAGAGTCTATGAAAAATGCTGATAACTTTTCTAAAAAGATGATAGATAGGAGACAAGTTAGCGTCAGCATGGGTATCATCCAAAGGGGTATATCAAGCGTATCAGAATTTTTATCGATATACAGTAGGCCGAGAAATACAATGAGCGCGATCAACATCCCAGCTACGAGATGTATGATCAGGGTCCACCATTCATATCGAGGGTAAAATCTTAGGATCTCTCCCATAAGGAAGAAAAATAAAATTAAAGAGAACCAGAATTGGAAAGAATTAGGAATACTCTTCTCTATCCCTTGTTTTGATATGTACGGAATGATCGAGAAACCAAAGGCAGGTAAAGAGAGGGCTAACGCCCGGAGATTTGAAGTGTAGACGGCATATATAATTAGTAAAACGATAAAGAAGGGCAGGACTTTCGTTATCCAAGGAAAATCATGGTAGAGCCTTTTGCCGAAGAAGGAATTCAACAGCGATATAAAATCTTCTTTTGGTTTTTTAGAAACGAATTGTTTTCTAGAGCTGAAAGGCTTCAGGATTTCGGAAGTGATCCCTTTAGCCACAAATTGAAATCGGATTAGTAAACCGATGGCGATGACAGTCGATAGAGTAACTATAGTGAATTCCATCATAAGTTGATCGATTCCGACCAGATAATCACTCCCGAAGTACAGATCTATGATAAATTTAGCTATAACTATCATAGCTTCAATGGAGAGAGAGAATACGAACATGAGAAGTAAGGTGAAGTGAAAATTGGTTTTGAGACGGGTATAATAAATCAGATTGAATATGATAATGAAACTAAGGAACGGAATGAAAGCCGCAAGAGCGGGATCTCCAAAAATTTCATAGATCGACCCTATCCTAGAAATCCCCATCGCTCCCAGGAATAGAGGGATCAATGACCATCCGAAAATATTCCATTTTATATTCTCTCTTCCCATGACCTTCGAAATACCAAAGATTAGCAACATGAACACCGAACTTATAGTCGTCCAGATAATATCTAATCTTAATATAGATAAAAAGAGAGCGATGAAACCACAGAATATAGCAAAAGAGGGGAAGGAGATTCTAATAGGATATGAGAGAACCTCATGCTTCATTCTCGACTTTTTATCTTTCCTACCAAAACCGCCGAAGACTTCAAACGGAGTGAACACACTAGCGATCAAAAGGGCAAAAAACGCGCCTATCGTATTGGCGATAGTATCAAAAATTGTGTCTCGCAAACTGGCCTGTAAGCTCGTTCCAAAGAAACTGTCGATCACAAACTCGAAAGATTCCCACAAAACGCTGATCGACAATATAAAAGTCAAAAGGAAGATGGGGATGATCCTAGAAGGAATATGCAAATTGTCAAAGATTTCGTCTATGTAGAAAAGATAGACTATAACAAGAATTCCGACAACGATTCCAGCTATGAGATGAGTGAAGTCGTTCCACCACCCGAAGCGGGCTTGAAATCTCAATGATTCCCCTGCAGCGTATAAGAACAGAGCTGCAGATACCCAAAATTGAAATGAAGGGGATGCTTTCACTACCAAAAAACGAGAATAGAGTGGGGTGTATATCGATAATACGAAGGAGATCAAAGCTACTGGAAATCCCCAAAAATTTTTGATCGCGAGATTATAAAATACAAGGGCCAATATGCCAACTTGAAGTACCCTAGAAGTCAAGATGTGTGAGCGATCTTCTCTGCTCCAAAAGAATGTATTCAAGAGTTTTAAAAAATGTGATCTGAATTTTTTCACACTTACCATGAGTTCAGCCTTCAAATCTTCTATCACACTTCGGTTTTGATCCTTCGATTGATTTTTATCTGAATAGAAAATGAACATCAGCGTTCCGAGCAGACCGAAGAAACATATAACTAAAAGCTCGATCATCATTTGGTGATTACTAGCTAAATGAATCGTGTCAAGATACCTTTCGGTAAAAAACCTCACGATGCCTGAGATAGCACCAGCAGCTAACGTGAATATAAAGATAAAATATGCTGAAAAAAAGGTATTCGTTTCGAAATGTGTGTGGGCGGCAAGATTTAAGATAGTCATGTAACCCAGTATCGGGGCTAAGGCCGCAAAGGCTAGGTCACCGAATAACAAAAATCTGCTGAGATAGGTTGAAATACCCGTGAAACCTAAAAAGAAAAGAATAGGAGTCCACTTGAATAGACTATTATGTATTTTGTCGCTCTCTTTGATCTTGGATATCCCGAAGATGAGCACTGTGTAGAGAAGACTGGTCAAAATCCAGAGTGGATCGCTTCTGAAGGCCGACAATATTAAACCACCAATTCCAAATAAAACAGGGGAAGAGAAAAGTTCTTGGTTCTCTTCATATATCTTGACTTCCATCTCTAAAATTAAATACTTGAACGCAAAAATAAGAACTTTTTGGTATGAAGAATCTCATGTATCGTCTGCAAAAAATTTCATCTGAATTTTTTAGTTGGAAAAAGAATTATAGTGGAAGACAAAACCTCTTTGCAATTCGGTTTTGTCATCCACAACTAGTCAAAGACACTGAAAAATTCACTAAAAGTTGTGTCTTTGACTATAATGGAGTAAAAAAAGCTTATTTTTGGGATGTAGGAAGTTTGATGCTTGATATCAAGATATATATCACTGTTTCGCCTTTGTAAAGGTACAATCTCTTATCTTGATGTGGGGTATGAATGTAGGCGTATTCACTTCCCACCACTTAACCTGTTTCAACTTATTTCCGATGCCTTCTACACTCTTTGCCATCTCTATCAGGTTTCCTTTCAACCGTAGATTTTTGAGAGGGCGTTTGAATTCGCCTTCTTTTATTAGAAACATCGCATCTCTAGGAACGGTAGAAAATTCCCCTTCTCTCATATTGGTGAATCTTGTGTACCAGTTCGACGTGAGATATATTGTAGGTCGACGAGAAGAAGATATCATTTCTTGCAAACTGTATGTGCCAGGTTCGAACACGTAGTTTGAAGCTTTTGGGATGAGCGTTCTGGGATCGTTCTCAGTCCCGGTCATACCTATCTGTCCCAATTCAGAGTTAGAGGTAGTTTTAGGTCGAACCCAAAATTTGAGTTTCTTCCAGTTCATGAACTTCCATAGTTTAGCCGAGGATGTGTTATTTATCAGCCCGGTGAATACACCATCCTGTAGAATAGATGTCTTCTTGGAAGGAGTACCCTCGGCATCGAAAGGCCTGCTGTTCATGCCTCCACTCACTAATGGGTCATCCTTCACTGATAATTTTTCGGAACTTATCTGCTCTCCCATCTTTCCTTTCAGACAGCTCATCCCAGCGATCATCATTATGGGATTGGCGCCTGAAAGAAGATGCTCGAATATGTTAGCACCTACCGTCGGACTCATTATCAAGTCGTAAGTACCTTCCTTTCCCTCTTGTCCATTTGCACTCTTTTTTGCCAGTCTACCGGCCTTTCTACCGGCCTGGTATAATTTTTTTTCTACATCTGAAAGGTCTCTTGTGACAACGAGTTCCTGTCCGCTGCTACCACTTTCATGAAAGGAACGTATGGTCGCCTCACAATGTGATGTTTTATAGGTGTCTCCGTTCCCGTAACCGGTCAAGAGACCCCTTTTTCTTTTTCCAAAATGAAGCACACCTGAAACTTTTTTCCCCCCAGCTTCTAAGGATTGTTGGATGGTATTATCCATCAACTTAGGCGCTCTTTCAGAAAAGACCTCTATCCGTGGATCGTAGAGTTCCTCAACTTCAGGATATGATGAGTGAGTGTCATCGTCCATACCCCAGTATAATTTGCTTTTCGGGAGCACTTCAAGTTTTCTCACTTCTTTCGGGACCATCTCTTTTATCTTCTTAGGGTCTGGATCTTGTATGGTCAGTGTCGATATCTTTTTGCCCAAAGAAAATGTCCTGCCTTTAGATAAAAAAAGGTCCAGATAGCATCTGTCCCAATTTTTATTCACATCGATAGATGAGTTCGAAAAGCGTATTTGAGACGTATCTTCTTCTATTAACTCAGCTATGACCTCTTTTGCTCCAGATCTTGTAGCTTCCTCTACCGCTGTCTTTAAAAGTTCTTTATCGAACCTTTCCATGTTGATCACCTCACCTCTATATCTCTCATCCTCAGATGTGGTCCGCCAACGGATACAGGGACGGGCTGCATCGGATCGCTTTTACCGCAGGGGGCCATCCGGGAGACGTAATCTTTTGAAACAGCGTCTATACTCTTAAGAATGCTTTTAGTGGTCAATTCTAAAACAGGCCGTTTGATCATCGTATCTGTGACTTCACCGTCCTTGATTAAGTACGTTTCCAATCCAACGTATTTACTGTGAAATCGCCTGTCGTCTATATTCCACTCGGTAAAACTATTCATCAATATGCCTCTTTCTACATCTTCTATGAGTTCTTCCTTTTTATACTGGCCAGGTTCGAAAAAGGTGTTGGACATCCTGACTATGGGTTCTCTACTGTAAGAGTTTGAGCGGGAAGCTGCGTTGGAACTTGTTCCGAACGCGTGGGCATATTCCCTATTCAACAGCAGTTGGTTAAGATATCCGTCTTTGACGAGATAGCGTTTTCGGGCCTTAACGCACTCGTCATCGTAAAGATAGTAACCGGGACTTCCTCTCATAGTGGGATCGTCTATTATCGAAACTTTCTCATTTCCCATCTTTATTTTTCCTATTTCGCTCTCTTCAATCAGATCACGGTAAAAAGATTCGCCTGCCTGTGCTCCTTCGCGCCCCATAATCCTGTCGGCCTCGCTCGGATGACCTACGTTTTCGTGAGCCATAATACCTGAAACGTCGCCGGAAACCACCACATCGATAGGCTTTTTGAACTCGAACTCTCTAGCATCTTTGACCGCTTTCACGAGCTTTATTGCCTCTTTAACGATCCTTTTCTTGAGGCTTTTTTTCCTGACCCATTCCCATCCTGAGGTACTTCCTAAGCCTAACAATCTCTGTTCCCTTTTCCCGTCCACATTGGCGTTCAGCATGGTCAGTATACTAATGTAAGATTTTTTCGAATTTATCTGAGAGCCGTCTGAATTTGCGATGTACTTGTTTTCCTGTTTGGTGTTAAGGAAGATTATTCTGTTTTTTATGAGACCGTCTGTCCTTTTTTTAATAGATCTGTCTAGATCTTTTATGAAATCACGCTTTTTTTCATCAGAAACGTCCTTAAAAGGTATCTTAACAGGGCATTTCCATCTTGTCTGTACCGTCTTCTCTTCGGATAGACCTATAGGTTCTTCTCTTTTAGTTAGTTTTGCAGATCTGATCAGAGAATCGATCAAGTTCTCTACAGACTTTCTATCCAATCTATCGGTCGAACCGAAGCCCATACATCCGTCGAACAAAACTCGTATACCTATACCTTTAGTAGGTTTCTCTTGGATGCTTAAGAACTCGCCGTTCCGGGCGATGTAATTTTCATCTACTGAGCTTACGAACCTTGCTTCGCTGTACTGAGCTCCCTTTTTCCCTCCATATTCCACGGCATGGTCTGAAAGGCTTTTTCCGTCCATATAGAATGACCTTTATCAGGGGAAACATGTAGTCGGTATTTATAAGTTAATATGATAGCCTGAGAGAAAAGAGAGGTATAGTTAAAAAGCTGTAATCATATTATTCAACGTGATTTGATATGAGATCTCAAGACCTGAAAGAAAAACACTCGGACCTGTGGAAGGAGAATCTAGAACATCCTTTTTTAAAAGAGATTGAGAGCGGTGATCTTCCTATAGAGAATTTTAAGTTCTATATGAGGCAGGATTACCTGTATCTTTTAGAATACTGTAAGGCGATAGCTCTGTTGATAGCAAAATCGGAATCAGAAGAGAAGATAAGAGATTATACAGAAGTACTTTATAAGACAGTGAATATAGAAATAGATCATCATAGGAAATACTGTGAAGAAGTTGGAATAGAGAATTTAGAGGGAACGGAGATGGCTCCCACTACCGCTGCTTATACTCAATACTTAGTGAAGACCGCCTATTCTGAGTCCGTGCCTGAGATAATATCAGTGATACTTCCCTGCTTCTGGGTATATCTAGATTTGGGGAAAGAATTGGATCCTACCGATACGAGGAAAGAGTACAGTGAATGGATCCTGATGTATCGGTCGGAGGAGTTCGAGGAACTGATAAAGAAGTTGCAGGCGGACCTTGACTCTTATATGGAAAATATAGGTGAAGATGAGATCAGTAAAATAGACAAAATATTCGAGAGAAGCCTGCGATACGAGTACAAGTTCTGGGAGATGTCCTATAAGATGGAAGAGTGGGATATATAGGGCTACTAAAACTGATTTAGGATTATTACAGGCTGACCAGCCCTGTGATGAGAGAGGGAGGGTTGAAAATGATAAAAAAAATCAAATTTTCTATCTCATCTCTAGGGCTAGCCAACCAATATAACAATGTAATTGCTAGTTAATAGCTTTTTCTACGATTTACACTTTTTGATGTGGTCTAAAAAAGTGTTTGATGTTTCCTTTTACTGTAATAGGATATACTCCATCCATCCTAAATTTCTGTGACATCCTCCTCTCCCTGAATTGTGAGGAATAGTAGTACGATTCCTGCAAATCCTTAGGATTTGCAGAGATGCCCGTTACGTTTCTCATTGGTACGATCCATTCTTTTTAGAAGGTGCTAAGATATCTGCATATGAGCTCAGCGGAAATCAAAAGGTGGATAGAGTTTTAGTTCCTACTGGAAGTGGAACTCTGTTTTTAGGCATGCACAAGGGTTTTTCCGGACTTTCGAGTTTTGGAGTTGTTGATAAGATTCCACAGATGTTCGCAGTAGAGGCAAAAGGTTATGAAAGTTTGAAAGAGATGAGTTGAAAAAAGAGTGAACTCTCCTCGGGAGTGGAGATCATAGAGCCTCCGAGGGCAGACCAGATGTGGGATGTTCTTGAAAAGACCGCCGGTTTTTCTACCTAGGTCGATGCTGTCAGGATAGAGAGAGCTAAGGAGGAACTGCTTTCGATGGGTTTTCTGGTTGAAACAACCTCCGCTATGGCTTATACAGCTTTTCTAGATTTACTTGAAAAAGGGGAGTTTGATGAAGGGGAAAGAGTGCTTATTCCACTGACCGATTCCGGTATGAAATCTGTTTAAAAGCTTAGATAGAAAAATGTTAATTGTTATGATGTAATTTTACTTTATGAAGGATATGTCGACTTCAAAAGATTCAGTAAAAGTTGCGGTGGTCCAAGCCGCGCCTTTCTTGTTTGACAAGGAGAAAACGGTGGAAAAAGCTTGTGATCTGATCGAGCACGTCTCTGAGGAAGGAGCGGAGTTAATACTGTTCCCTGAAGCCTTCATACCAGCTTATCCTAGAGGACTAGATTTTGGAGCTAAAGTCGGTTTAAATGAGAAAAGGGGTAGAGACTTGTGGCAGAGATATTACGAAAATTCAGTCGAGATCCCTGGTGAGACAACTGACAGATTGGCTGAGACAGTCCGTGAAAAAGGAGTGTTCCTTGCGATGGGTGTTATCGAAAAGGAAGTTGAAAAAAGAGGTGGAACACTTTACTGTACCGTCATCTATTTTGGACCTGACGGCGAGATTAAGGGGAAACATAGAAAGTTGAAACCTACGGGGGCTGAACGGGTTATATGGGGTGAAGGAGACGGAAGTGCCCTGGATGTTGTAAAAACGGACTTTGGCAAAGTTGGAGGTTTGATTTGCTGGGAAAACTATATGCCTCTTGCAAGGACCGCGATTTATGATAAAGGAGTTGAGATATATTTGGCTCCCACTGCCGCCACTGAAGACGTTTGGCAGTCTACTCTTAAACACATAGCATATGAAGGTCGATGTTTTGTGTTAGGGTGTAATCAATACGTCACTAAAGAGATGTATCCAGATTATACCTTGGAAGGATTGAATTTTGATCGTGAGGTCATATGTAGAGGAGGCAGCACGATAATCTCACCCACGGGGAAAGTCATCAATGGTCCTCTATATGGTGAGGAGGGAGTGCTTTATGCTGAACTTGACCTTAGAGAGGTCTGTAAGAGCAGATTTGATTTTGACGTAGTTGGTCACTACTCGAGACCCGGCGTGTTTGAGTTAAAGGTGAACGAAAAAAAACAGGAAAATGTCAGGAGGAGAAATCATGATGACTGATGAGTTGAATGATAGAGAGTTGGAGCGATACGATAGGCAGATAAGAGTCTTCGGAGAAGAGAGTCAGGAAAAGTTGAAGAACTCCAAAGTCGCAGTCGTGGGTCTTGGAGGTCTCGGTTGTCCCGCTTCACTCTTTTTAGCAGCAGCGGGTGTCGGCGAGTTAAAGTTGATCGATTTCGAGGGCATAGAGTTGAGTAATCTGAACAGGCAGATACTGCACTGGGAGGAAGATGTTGGTGAGAAAGAGAAAACGACGTCTGCTCAGGAGAAGCTGAAAAGACTCAACTCCGATATAGAGGTGGAAGTTTTCAATGTAAAGATCAGCGAGAAAACGTTAGATGTGTTAGAAGATGTCCACGTGATCTTGGATGCGCTCGATAATTTTGAAACCAGATATTTATTGAATGAATTCGCTGTAGAAGAGAATATTCCTTACGTCCATGCTGCGGTAGAAGGCACTCATGGTCAGATGACGACCATTATCCCTGGAGAAACTCCATGCTTGAGATGCATGTTCTCGGAACCTCCGGAAAAAAAAGAAACGTTTCCTATACTGGGTACGACTTCAGGTTTATTTGGGGTCATGTTGGCTAACGAAGTTATCAAAGTTTTAACTGGAAAAGGTGAACCTTTGAAAGGGGAGCTGTCCATTTTCGATATCGGTTCGAATAACTTTGAGACTGTAGAAATTGAGAGAGATGATGCTTGTGCTGTGTGTGGAGACTTTCAACAACCGAGATGAGACGGTGAATATTTTTATACTCAGATTCACTTTTGGGTCTTGATGCATGATAACGGATCTTATATACTCGCGTTGGACGAAGGGACAACCAGTGCTAAATCCTTTTTGATCGATAGTTTTGGCAAAGTTGTGGGTAAAAGTCAGAATGCCTTTGAGCAATACTTTCCAAAACCAGGTTGGGTGGAGCACAATCCTGAAGAGATATGGGAGATGCAGTTGAAGTCGGCAAAAGAAGCCATTGAAGATGCTGATGTAGATGTTGAAAAGATCGCAGCTATAGGAGTGACAAACCAGAGAGAGACCATGATGTTTTGGGAGGAAGAGAACGGAGAACCCGTTCATAATGCGGTTGTGTGGCAGGACAGGCGTACCTCCGAGATAGTCGATAGTATTAATGAAGAACATTCCGACATGATCAAGAGAAAAACGGGGCTTATACCAGATTCTTACTTCTCAGCTCCTAAGATCAAGTGGCTTTTGGAAAATGAAAAGACGATCAAAAGAAGAGTAGTGAAAGGAGAGCTGCTCTTCGGGACCATCGATTCTTTTCTTGTTTATAGGTTAACTGGCGGTGAGGTCCACGCTACTGATCCTTCCAACGCCTCAAGGACCATGTTATTCGATATAGAGGATTTAAAGTGGGATGATGAGTTGTTGGATATTTTCGACATCCCTCCACATATACTCCCCGAGGTAAAAGAATCTTCGGAGATATATGGTTATTCTAAAAGAAATCTGTTTGGAAGAGAGATACCGGTCTGTGGCTGTCTCGGAGATCAGCAGGCAGCCTTATTCGGCCAGACTTGCTTCAAGAAAGGGGCCGTCAAAAATACTTACGGAACGGGCAGTTTTGTATTGAAGAATACGGGAAAAGAGGTCATCAGGAGCGAAAATCTACTAACCACCGTAGCTTGGAGTCTAGATGGTGAAGTTGAGTATGCTTTAGAAGGCAGCGTTTTTATCGCTGGAGCTGGTATTGAATGGTTGAAAGAATCTATAGGTGTTATCGAAGATTTTCAAGAGGCGGAGAGATTGGCTGAAGAAGTTGAAGGAGAGGAAGAGGTATATTTTGTCCCCGCTTTCGTAGGTCTTGGCGCGCCTTATTGGGATCAATATGCTAGAGGCTTATTGATAGGGATAACTAGAAGTACTGGGTCATCTCATCTGGTAAAGGCAGGGCTTGAGGCGATGGGGTATCTTTCCCGTGACGTGTTAGAGGAGATGGTTAAAGAGACAGGGATTAAGATCGAAGAGATCAGGGTCGACGGAGGTGCCGCAAAGAACGATTACCTCATGCAGTTTCAGGCAGATATTTTAGGCTCTAAAGTTATACGACCGGAAAACCTAGAAAGTACGGCACTTGGTGCCGCTTACATGGCTGGCCTTTGCGTGGACTTCTGGCAGAGTAAGGAGGAACTTGAAGAACTCTATGAAATTGAGAAGGTGTACGAAGCTGATATGAGTGAAGAGGAGAGGGAAATTGCTTATGAAGGATGGAAAGAAGCGGTTAAGAGGTCTTTCGATTGGTCTAAACAGAAATTATGAGGTTTTTAGATATGTATAAAGTTGCCATAATAGGTGCTGGTATAACCGGTTCTGCAATCGCTAGGGAGTTGAGTAAATACGAAAATCTTGAAGTTCTGTTGATAGAAAAAGATGTCGATGTGGGTTGGGGTGCTACTAAAGCTAACACTGGTATAATACATCCAGGTCATGAAGAAGATCCGGGAAGTCATCCTTTGAGGGCTGAGTTGTGTGTGCGGGGAAATCGGCTGTGGCATGATTGGGCAGTGGAAATGGATATACCATTAAAATGGCCCGGAGAGCTCATGATAGCTAACGATGAGGAAGAGTTAGATACGCTGAAAAAGTATAGAGATATCGGCAGAAAGAACGGTGTTCCAGAATTGAGGATCGTCGGTAGGGAAGAGCTGTGGGTGCTGGAACCACAGGTGAACCAAGAGGCAGAATTTGCGCTCTGGGCTCCTACCGCTGGGGTCATAGCTCCTTGGGAGGCCGTTATTGCATTGGTAGAGAATGCAGTGGAGAATGGAGTGAAAACTCATCTAAACACCACAGTCGAAGACATCTGTGTTGAAGATGGGAAGATTGTTTCCATAGTAACTGAAAAAAGTGAGATCGAAGTCGATATAGTAATAAATGCTGCTGGGCTTTTCGCGGATAAAGTTTCAAAGATGATAGGTGTTGGGGACTTCGAGATAACTCCCAGGAGGGGACAATATTTTCTTTTCGATGAAGATGTGGATGAGAAGCCTGACAAGCTTATACATCCCACCCCTACTGAAAAGACGAAAGGAGTCTATGCCGTCCAGACAGTCGAAGGCAACCTGATGCTAGGTCCCACCGCCGAGGACCTTGATCGGGAAAGCAAAGATGAGAGATCGACTTCCAAAGAAGGTTTGGATTTTATTTGGGAACACTCTAAAAACTTGTTGAAAGAGCTTCCTTCTAGGAAAAGGATCTCTAAGACCTTCGCCGGATTGAGGCCCGAACCGCCTGGAGGAAGGTACAGGATTGAAAGTTATGGCGATATCTTTGGTTTTGTCAACGTAGCTGGTATAAGATCCCCTGGGTTGACTGCGGCTCCAGCAATAGCTCATAAAGTGAAGGATATATTGTTCAAAGATTTGAATATCGATCTGGTCGAAAAGGAAGATTGGAAACCTGAAAGAGAGGGTATAACCCGACTTTCAAATCTAAGCGATAGAAAAAAACAGAAAAAGATAGAAGAAAATAGTGATTACGGCCGAGTGGTCTGTATGTGTAAAGGAGTGACAGAAGCTGAGGTGTTAGAAGCTGTAGAGAGGATAATAAAGGTCGGAGGTAAAGTTACGTTAGACAGCGTGAAGTTTAGAACTTTAGCTTTGTTCGGTTTCTGTCAGGGCTCTTACTGCAGGGCGAAGATAGCTGAGACAATTTCTGAACAATTAGAAGTTCCTATTTGGGATATCGAAGTTAGAGGAGAAGGTACAGAGTATGGTATAGGAGACGTCAAAGTGCTTCAATGTTCTGAGGAGGAGCGATAAAGTGAAGGATGGGTACGACTGCGTCGTCATCGGGGCAGGTGCAGCCGGCATCGCCGCCGCGGTGAAATGTGAAGAGCTAGGATTGGATGTTTTGATGATCGAGAGTAAAGAAAGATTGGGGGGAATACCTTTACAGTGTACACATCCCGGTTTTGGTAATTTTTATTATGATGAGAATCTGACAGGAGCAGAATTTGCAGAGAGATTACTCGACCGCTTTGAGAAGGATAAAGTTGAATATATGACGGAGGCTCACGTGTCCTCTATAGGATATGTATCCCATCTGAAGAAGAAAGTCGAGGTGATAAATCCCAGCGGTCTGTTTTCACTAGATACTAAAACAGTAATATATTCTACAGGAGCTAGAGAGAGACATCGTTTCGAAACTGGCATACAGGGAGACAGGTTGAGCGGGGTTTACACCGCGGGAGAGGCACAGACATTGATGGACATCTACGGTGTGATGCCCGGTGAGAGAGTAGTGGTTGTTGGCTCAGGCGATATAGGACTTATAATGGCTCGAAGATTTGCTTTAGAGAACGCTGAAGTTGTTGGAGTGATCGAGATGCAGCCGTTTCCGGGAGGTCTGACTAGGAATGTAGTACAGTGTTTACATGATTTTGATATTCTTCTTCACACACAAAAGATAGTCAAAGAGATACGGGGACAGAAACGCGTAGAAGAAGTAGTAACTGCAGATGTTGATGAGGAATTAGAAGTTATGCCAAATAGTGAAGAGATAATCGAATGTGATACGGTGGCTTTAGCCACTGGTCTGGTACCTTACACCAAAATATTGGATGAGATGGAAGCCGAGGTGATCATGGATCCGGTAACCAGAGGACCTAAAGTGGATGAGAATTTAGAGACAAGTGTTCCTGGTATTTTCGCTGCGGGAAACGTTTTGACAATAAACGATTACGTGGATTTTGCAGCGTATCAAGGAGAAAATGCGGCAGAAAGTGCTAGAATATTTGTTGAGAACGATGGCATGCCTTCCAAGGATTGGATTGAAGTCAAGAGAGGGAGAAATGTCCGTTCGGTGGTACCTCAATATATCAGTGGATGTCGTGAAGTAACTCTTAACATCCGGGTGAAAAAGCCAGAACCTGCCGTGGATGTAATGATCCGAGAGACCGACGAGAGGATAAGAACTACGTCTGTGAATCCGGGTGAGATGCTTCGATTGAATATATCAGAAGAGGCACTGGTTGGACTAGAGAACAAGATGACTCTGGAGGTCGAAAGATGAGCGAAAAAATAGTCTGTATAATGTGTCCCCTTGGATGTGAAATTGAGGCTGGAGTGAAAGAAGGAGAACTGGTTGAGATCGAAGGATATGGATGTGAAGATGGGAAGGAATACGCGGAACAGGAGCTAGCTTCTCCTAAAAGGACGGTGATGAGCGTGGTGAAGTGTAAGGATGGAGATTTTCCGACAGTTTCAGTGAAAACGAGCGAGCCCGTAGAGAAAGAGCAAATAGAAGAGGTGATGAAAGCATTGAGTGAGATTGAAGTCCAGGCTCCAGTGAAAGCGGGGGATGTGATCATGAAGGACGTTTGTAACTTAGGGATAGATGTTGTAGCTACCCGGAGTGTGAAGAAAGTTCAGGATTGATCGTTCAACCAACCCAGGATTATTTGGTGGAATTCTTCTTTGTATACTGGATCGTTAAAAATTTCATGAAATGCTCCTTCGAATTTTTTTAGTTTGACGTTTTCTAAACCCTTGACAAATTTTTTAGAACCTTCCATCGGTGTTATCTCATCCTCGGTTCCGACTAACAACAATGCTGGTACGTTCAATCTGTTCTTATTTTCGTGTGCTATTTTCATGTGTTGAAAGAGATCTCTAGCTAATGCGAATGACATCTCGTTTTGGACGAGATCATCCTCTTCGTATTTTTTGAGGGCCTTTTCGCTTCTAGTTACTTTATTGACATCTATTGAATCTGATAATATCTTTTTAGGAAATAGATAAGATAATAAAGAGATCATCTTTTGTGCTATGACGGGGACATCTTCGCCGCTTTCAAGTGCTGGAGAGGATGCGACGACGCCTTTGACTTTTTCAGGATTTTCTTCTACATATCTTAAAACGGTTAACCCGCCAAGACTGTGGCCGAACAAGAATGGTTTTTCCTCCATATCATCAACTATCTTATCGATAATATCGAGAGTCTCTTCTATCCTCGCGTGTCCTCTTTTTCCGGGAGATTTACCGTGGCCTGGCCAATCGAAGGCATGGATTTTGAAACCATCTTTTTCCACCCTCTTTATAAGACTGAGGTGACGTCTGAAATGCTCTCCAAGACCGTGAACAAGGATAACGTGGCCTTTTGTCGCTTCTCCGAATCCTTGGGTATAAATCATGATCGTTACATACGAGTAGTCATATATTATAAGCGAGGAGAGGTTTCGAGTTGAAAAGTAATAGTTTTATCTCTTATCTTTCTCTATTCAAGCTCCTAGAGCCCGTCAGCTCATACTTATTCACCACTTCCGTCAGATCGTTGCTCAGTTCGGAAAGTTCATCGGCTAGATCAGTTAACTGTTCCACTGAAGATCTCTGTTCCTCGGCAGCATCTGCGGATTTTTCCGCCGCCCTATTGTTGTCGTCCGCTATCCTAGCGACTTCTTCTACCCTCCGTGAAGACTCCTGTAGGTCCTCCGCCAATTTAGTGACGGATATAGATATCTCCTGGATCGACTCCGAGACCGAGTTGCTGGCTTCTTCAATCTCTTCAAGAGATTGTTTGTTCTTCACGGTCAGTTCGTCTACCTCGTTCGATTTTTCTTTCACCTGATCAACTCCTTCAACGACCTCTGAGGCGTACTCTCTCGTCTTTTCTATCGTCTTCCTGATCCTCTTAGTCTCTTCCTGTGTCTTTACTGAAAGCTCTCTGACGGAATCCGCTACAACCGCAAATCCCTTACCTTCCTCACCGGCTCTTGCCGCCTCAATAGCAGCGTTAAGGGCGAGTAAATTCGTCTGCTCCGCTATATCCGAGATAGCGTCCACGACTTCGACTATCTCGTCCGACTGTTCATCCAACCTCTCGGCCTTTTTCGCCGTAGACTCCAATGTTCTACGCAGGTCCGATACGGTTTCGGATACCTGCAGGGCGAACTGCCTGCCCTCGTCTACTTTAGCAACGGTTTCTTCCGTAGCCGAAGCAATAGCTTCGGCAGATGCAGAACTTTCCTCCATGCTAGATGCACCGTCTTCAACCCTCGAAGACAGCTCTTCAGTCATCTTCGCCTGCTCCGCGGCCCCCTCTGAGATGTTTTTTACCGATTCTGTAACGCGTTCTGATGACTGGTCCAACCCCTCTGAAAATTTCGCTATGCTGTTCGAAGCGTTGGAAACCTTGTGAGCAGCCCTCTGTATCTCCCTTATGCTCTCGCTGGTCTCTTTTACCGCAGTGCTCAGATCTTTTCCCATCTCAGAGAAAAGACCTGGGAGACCTTCAAAATCTATCTCCTTGTCCAATTCGTACTCTTTCAAGGCGGTGCTCAGCTCAGATATTTTATGTAAAGCTTCTTCCATCGAATCGATACTATCGTTAAGATTCTTCGCGATCCTCAAGTATTCTCCCTGCAGCCGTGAAGTATCCACCTCTCTACTGAAATCCCCCTCTGCTATACTTTGGGCACCTTCCCTTATCTCTCTTAAAGTGTTCTGTGTGACATCTATGGTTCTGTTAACATTTTCCGCGATCGCTTTATATTCTCCTTTTAATACCTCCTCTTGCTCATCTATCTTCTCGAATTCTCCTTCAGCTAAACTATACATTGAACTGTTAATACTGCTGAAAGTAGTTCGCAGACTCTCCATCGTCCGATTTATATCTTCGGCTAATTTTAGATATTCTCCTTCGAGATTTTCGACTTCGATGTCCTGATCTAGATCTCCTTTAGATATATGATCTAACATATCTTCAACTTTCTGTATGCTGTTATCTATCTGGGTTATACTGGTGTTTACGGCGGTAGCCATCTCGAAAAAGTCGCCTTCAAGATCAGATGTATCTATGGATGTATTTAAATTCCCTCTCGCGATCTCTCTCTGCGCGTTTTTTATCTCTGTTAGGCTTTTCCTGAGGTTTTTTTGCATCCTTTTAAATGATGAAATTATATTATCCAGCTCTCCCTTTGCCTCTATAGATATATCCTTGGAGAAATCACCTCTAGAGATAGCATCTGCAGCTTCGCTTATCTTTCTCACTGGTTTAGCCATATTTTCCAACATCTCTTGAACAGCGTCCACCATATCGCCTATCTCGTCTTCCGATTTTTTATCCTCTATACTCACGTCGAAATTGCCTTTAGATATCTCTTTTGCCACCTCTGAAACCTTTTTTATCCGACCAACTATGCTTTTCGCCAAGATATACGCAAGAATGACTCCTAAAAGGATGACCGGCGGCCCTATGATCAGTATTATGTCCGTCATCTGCGTGGTAACTGAAAGGACATCGACGAGGATATAGATGGCGAAATAATTGACTCCCAGTATTAGGGAGAGGAACAGACCGAATATCAGCATCATCTTTACCCACATAGAACGTATAGGTCTTCCCTTGGCTAACCCATATTTGAGCAATCCTAATCCTATAAATATCACCGCGACACTAAACAACTGTGGGGTGATGTCCACACCTCTCGCCACACGGGCCATTCCGATCATATATAGATAGTTCAGTGGCGCTATCACAAAAAACGGGATCAAGAAAACCATCGCTTGTTTTCTTTGGAGAGCTTTCTTGGGTTTTATGACGGTTTTTATAAGGAGAGCTACACCTAAAAATACAGGACCGTATACTATCGGATTGTTAACGGGCCACATAAAAGGACCTGTGGTCTGTTTTAGAAAGCCGTTTTCTACTGACAACTCCGCTGTGACATAAGGAAAACCGATGATGAACTGAAGTGTCAAAAGAAGAGCAGCTATTAGGGAGAGACCGTAGGTGATCATCAGTACGGTTCTCCAGTATTTATTACCGTGATAATCTGTTAATCCAAGAACGGTATGAAAGAAGACCGCTCCGAAGAATGAGATGAAATAGTAACGGAGATCAAAGGCCAAACCTGTAAGTGAATTCAACTCGATGATTCTATCCGGACCACCGACATGAAGAACAGATAGTTTTAAGATTTCGGCCAGGCACCATCCAGCTATGACGATTGATAGAAAGAAAAATCCCTTGCTCAATTCCTTTTTCACACCCTTTCTTTTTATATACTGACCTAGGAACAGGATTGAGATAGCCGTTATCAAGAGCGGAACACTCCATTTTAGGACGAAGAAAAGTGACATTTTAGGTTCCTCTTCCGATGGACATCTGAGTTTTTTATTTAATACCTTTTCCGTGATTTATAATTTGCGTGTCCTTTGACTTAAAGTGGAAGTGGAAACTTTTTAAACTAAAGTTCGAGATCCACTGCTTCTTACAGGAAAGCGTTGAACGCTTTCCTGTGACCGTAGGAATCTAGAATTCCTATGACCCTCAGAAAATCAAAGATTTTCTAAGTAAATGAGAATTTCTTGAAGAAATTCTTATGCCATCGGGAATTTGATTCCCGAAATGAGTCAATGACCCGCCATGGGAACAGAATTCATTTTGTGACTAAGAGGAATTATCTAATTCCTCGCGAGTGTAAACAGTCGGCTCTTTTACTATAATTGGGTATTCAGAGCCGAAAAACTGACCCAAATCTTTATATTTTATTTGACTATACAAAAGCTGGTAATTTGAAGAAAAAAGGCTTCCACAAAGGTATAATTTTTGCCCTTGCCTTTTTAGGTTTCAGCAGAGGTTTTGGATTCGCTCTCAATAAGGGTTTCACTTTTCCTCTATTGAGCCAGTTCACTGAATCTGCACTTATAAGAGGACTAGTTCTCAGTCTTCAGGGTCTAATGGGCTTTCTCATACCCATCCTATTAGGATACATGAGCGATACTTATAGATCTGAGCATGGGAGAAGAAAACCATTCATCTTGGCTGGCGGATGTCTAGGAGGGATATTTGCAGTGATGATCTACACGAGCTTCACTCTTGGAGCGCAATTATGGCTTTTCACTATTGTGGTCGCTATATTCTATTTTGCGATGTACTCTTATGTAAGTCAGTTCAGAGCGCTACTGCCAGATCTGATACCAAGTGGTGATAGAGGAAAAGCGAGTGGATTCATAACTTTGGCGGAATGGGCCGGAAATCTTGTCCTCTTTGGAGCTTCAGCTTATCTCATCGCTACGTTTGTTTGGGGTCAGTTCTCCATGTTCCTGCTGACCGGAGTTTTCCTAATCGCGGCATCGATATTCACCTTCCTCAAGATAAAGGAACCTCGAATGTCCGGTTCAACACCCTCTCAAACCTTGATTTCTTATCTGAAAAGTGTGTTCAAAGACCAAAATTTTCTAAATTTTTACGCCGCACAAATGCTTCTCTGGATAAGTTATCAACTCGTAGCGGTTTTCCTTTTCGGTATAGCCGCTTACATCCTGAAGGGAGACGCGAGCAGCGCTAGTGTCGATGAAGTGCATTCCTTCGGTCTCTTCGCCATGGCGGCTTTCAATTTTACCGTGCTGGGCGGTTCTTTATCTGGAGGATACATCTATGACAAGATAGGCAGGCGTATCAGCATAATAGCTGGAGCTGTGGTTTTTGGATTACCTTTAACCCTAGGCTGGTTCGTCGAGACTAGATTGCAGATGTTGATAGCGTTGCTCGTAGCAGGAATAGGTTGGGGGGCCGTTTTAGCTGGTTCACTGCCCGTAGTAGGTGATCTGCTCACTCAATATAAAAGGGAGGCTTTCAATGGTAGATATTATGGGGTTTTTGCTGCAACTAGAGCTTTACCAGTGCTCATTGCTTCTGCAGTTGGTGGTTTGATAGTGGATTTAGCGGGAAACAATTACAGACTTCTCTTTCCTATCTCTGCGGTCCTAATATGGATTTCTATTCCTCTGATATGGTCTCTTAAGGAGTTGGAGGAAGAGTGATGCTATTTGTATTGATTATCGCAATACTTTTGATATTTTTTATTTTTGTTGTGCTTATCTCTCATCGGATGACTAAACCGAAGAGGAACACAAGTGATTGGAACCCCGGGGATTTCGATCTTGAGTACAGCGAAGTGTCATTTGAGACGGAAGATGGTATCGATTTGAGGGGTTGGTGGATGGATAGAAATAGTGATAAAACTTTGATATGTATTCATGGATATACGGCAAGTAGATGGTATGAAGTGTACATGAAACCTCTTTTGAAGATATTGAAGAATAAGAATTACAACATCCTGTATTTTGATCTTAGAGCGCACGGGGAGAGTGGAGGTAACAGGACATCTTTCGGGTTGAGGGAAAATTTGGACCTTAAAGCCTCTTTGGATTGGCTGGAGAGAAATCATGAAAAGAGTTGTAAGAAAATTGGATTGATAGGGTACTCCATGGGAGGGGTTGTAGCGATCAAAGGGCTGGTTTCAGATAGAAGAGTGGATTGTGCGGTAGCAGACAGCCCGCCGATAGATATGGACTCGACATCGTCGAGAAGTCTAAAGTACTTTGCTGGAATACCCGAGAGTTTCTACCATCTAGTAAAACCTGTCGTTCGCTTACTTTTTGGGGTCGAGTCTTTCGACATGTATAGATACATGGACCGTATCGACAAACCTCTACTGCTGATAGCAGGAAAAAACGATCCCATAGTTCACTTATCGGAGGTCAGAAAGTTTTATGAGGGTTCTAAGGATTGTGTAGAGTTATGGAGCACTGAAGGAGAACATGTCAGAACTATACAAATAGATTACGAGAGTTACGAAAAAAAGATAACCTCTTTCCTCGAGGAACATCTGTGAGTTGGATAATATGGAAAAAGATTGTAAGATAATAGCTCATCGCGGCGCTTCCGGTTTGACGGGATTCGATAATTCCTTCGAATCTTTTGAAAAGGCTGTAGAAATCAGCGCAGACATGATCGAATTCGACGTTAGGAAGACTAGAGATGATGTTCTTATAGCTTTTCATGATGCTGAGATTGAAGGGGAGAAGATTTTGGATCTGAGTTATGAAGAACTTTTGGATATAACTGAAGAGAGAGGTTTTAGAGTTCCCACGGTCGAAGATGTGGTCAATCTTTCTAAAGGCAGGATCGGTCTAGACATAGAGCTTAAAGAAAAGGGCTATGAAGAAAGAGTTGTGGATGTGGCGAGAGACCAGTTGGGCTACGATGATTACGTGATGAAATCCTTTTTTGATAAGTGTGTAGATTCGATAAAGGGATATGATGCTGAGGTTGAGGCTGGATTGTTACTGGGTCTTGAAAGTCCTAAATCTAAAATCAAGACGCGCCTATCCGAACTGTTCCCTAAAAGGAGATTGAATAGATGTAAGGCTGATTTCGTGTCACCAAATTATCGGCTTCTGCGATTTTTTTATCTTAAAAGGATGTGGAGACTTGGATTTGAGGTATTTGTATGGACCGTCAACGATGTGGAACTCATGGAGCGTTTGATTAGCAAAGGAGTTGATGGATTGATAACTGATAGACCCGATCTTGCTTTGAAGGTGAGAGAAAAAAGTCATTAAAGTTTTGCTGATAGTTCATCTCCATGGGTTATCACGGCGATCAATATACCGAGGATCATTACGGGTAAAGTAAATCCGCGGATGTCTTTTTCCCTTTCCTCTTTTTCAATAGTGAAGGTACCGCTGATATCTTGGGCGCTCATTCCAAATTCATCATGGACAGTTATACGTATCCTTGCCTCATTTGTAGATTCTTCTGGTACGGCCCATAAATAGCTGCCTGTATCGTTCATATGTGTGGTAATATTTGACCATGAGGTTTCATTGTTAATAGTGTATTCTATATCGACTCTAGTGATATTTCCAGTTCCCTTCTCTGCATACCATTTTATCTCTTCTTCACTATTACTCTCCCATGATTCGTTTCCCTCTGGATTCTGAATCTCTACGGAAGGTGGTTCTAATTCTTCCTGAGTGAGATGAGCAACCGTTCCTACAGCGTGACTCGTAAGCTTCGTTATCTGAGGTATAGTCAGCTTATCAAGTGTGTCCTCTTCTGAGTGGTAATGAGGATTGAATTCAGTTTCTATAGCTAGAGTAGCATCGTACCCTTCGTCCCAAAAACTAGCGTGATCGGAGCGAGTATTCTCACTGTTATATTCGTAGGTGAAGTTGAGATCGACATCGTAAGTTTCAGCCACGTCTTTCTGATAGTCCAACATCCATTCCGACTGCTCATCAGCGTGAAGAGTGATAGCCTCGTTCCCCTCCTCAGCATATCCCACCATATCATAATTAAATTTCCCTCTTAGGTCTTCTTCCTCAGGATCGACATTTGAAGCGTAATAGGAACTACCGTGGAGACCTAATTCTTCCGCACCCCAGGCAGCAAACCGTATAGTCCGATCGAACTCGTATTGTGACAGGATCCTCGCGGCTTCAAGCATCAGTGCGATACCGCTGCCGTTGTCATCTGCGCCAGGAGCGGATTCATTCTCTCCTTCAGAGTTGATGCTGTCAAGATGTGCACCCAGGATATATGTTTTGGTATCGAGTTCTGGATCGGATCCAGGGAGTTCTGCGATCACATTTGTACTTTCACCTTCTTCATAAGTAAAATTTTGTTTGAAAACATCTAAACCGAAGGAATCCAGCTTTTGGTATGTCCAATTTACCGCTCTTTCGAAGCCCAGTGTACCGTCTCGTCTTGTTCTTATTCCATCTTCGTTTTCAAAGTTTTGAAGGGTGTCGATATGATCATGGATGTTAGATCCGTCGCTCTCATTCATCATCTCATGGATGACAGGGTCGTATCCCGAAAATAGAGATCTATTTATGTTTTCACGAGGAATGTTATTAACTCCTTCCAATGTTTTTACCAAATATACTCGCGTTTCATCTTCTCTAAATGAGGAAACTACAGTCATCATGGAAAGGGTAGAAGATACGATAAAAAATGCACATAAAATAACCAAAATTCTGCTCTGACAGTCCTGCATTTTAATCCTCTATGTAGTTTAAATGAATACGGTTGATGATAAAACTTTGGAAAGTTCTTCAGATAAGGAGTGTTGATCTATGTATTTTATTTAAAAAAAGAACGAGAAAGAGTTTTTTCGCTTCTCGCGGGTCTTACCGTTTTTTCCTGTGGTAGATCATCACCGCAAAAGTTACACCGATCGCCAGCAGGATGAACGTGAATCCAGGGATCACACCCGGCTTTGTGATGGTTGTTTCCGCAGAGTCAGAGGCGTCATCAGTTTCAAGTAAGATCTCCACATCGGCTTTGATCTCGAGGAAGGGGATATCTCCGTACTCATCCTCTTCATCCTCGGTATCATAGATTTGTGTATCGTTCCATTCCTGCCCTGGGGCTAGTAGGAGTTCTTCTCTATGGATCTCTTCATTATACACTTGCTCGCCCCTGACCTCGACCTTTACGCTTAAGATGATATCCTGTATCCCCGGCTCATTACCCGTGTTCTTGATAGAATATTTTATCTCTATTTCATCCCCGAGTTCCACTTCCTCAGTGTAAGTAACGATCTCAGGCTCAAAATATGCTCCATCCTCTTCGTGGTTTCCTTCAACTGCCGCCTCACTTATCCCTAAAACAAGCATTCCGCTGAGAAGCAGTAGAAGAGCAATTCCGGCAGTAAAAACTTTTTTATTCATTTTTTTACCCCTCTTTGCAGCTTGCAAATTATATAAGCTAACTAACCTATATATATTTTGCCATACAAATTATATTATTTACAATATATACGGATCCCCTAAATCGCTGAGTTGACCTAATAATGAGAGCGCAAACCTCTCGATTGATAGAAAGGAGATAGGTCACCAACCCAATTCTACTGTTGTAGTTCTTCCTTCACGAACATCTATCCCTCGACTGTCCAATAACAAGCCATCTAGATTTCTCGCAAAAATAGTGTAACTGCCTGGTTCGATGCCTTCGAAAGTTCTCCATGCATCGGAGGGTATCCGTCCTAATCTTTTCTGCATAGTTTTGTTTTCTAGATATATCACTACCTCGTCCTCCCCATTTGGGCCGGATCGATATATTATCTCTATCTCCCTGTAGTCGCTTCGTCGTCATCTAGAAACTCTTCTAAACATCCGGTGGTCGCTACTACCATCCCTAATAGAAAGGCTGTAGAGACGAGCAGCGTCAGGAGTTTCGATCTCTCCATTTTAATCCTTTTATAGCTCCATCACATGATATAAAATTTTGCTATCTCAGAGTGAACCTATTTGTTTCAATAAGCACTCAGTTCCACTCTCGTGGTTTCGCCTCTACTAACGCTTATCTCCTCGCTATCCAATACCTGGCCCAACCCTCTAGCGGAGATTGTGTAATCACCTGGATCTATACCTTCAAAGGTGGCCCATTCGTTCGTTTGTATCTCTCCTAATCTTTCCTCAACATCGCCGTCATCTAGATATATCGCGACCTCTTCTGCGACCAATGACTCGTATTTAACTTCTATTGTGCCCGTCAATATTCCGTTATCCAAACATCCAGTAGTGGTTACAACCATCCCTAAGAGAAAAATGGTAGAGAGTATTATTGTGGTGGTCTTCGATTTATTCATGATCCTTCACGTATCTTAGAGTATTATTTACCGTCGATATAAGATTTATGTTTTCAAAAGGAGCCATGTAACAAAATCCAAACTTTGAGAAAAAACAATTGAGAATAAATTAAAGCCTGTAGTGATGCCCCTCCATTAAAGAATATCGGGGTTATTTTTTCTCGTAGACAGTCGATTGAGAGGGAAGCCATTTTTTTTCTTCTAACTTGCTCTCATACCAGATTCTAACCACATGGTCCAAACGGATATACAATCTGTCGAGTTTGACCTCGACCCACTCTACATACCCTACCTTATCTTCTTGGTCTGTTTTCTGTCCTATCTCCTTCACCTTTGAGTTCCTTCCCCATGCATCACTAGTCTCAAATTTTTTCCAGTTGATCTGTTTAGCGTCGGTCTGATAGACCTCCTCAAGAATCAACGTATCGCTATCGAAATCGATCAGTTCTCCTAGAAAACTCAACCCGTCATCCATAACTATCAGTATTCTTCCCTCCTTCAAATTCTCTAGTTCTTTTTTTAATAGATCTTCTGTCATGGATTTATCCTCCTTTTAATTTCTAACCGAATTCAGATATATAAAATCGGTGGTCATTTTTCTATACTTCAGTTTTTCACTCTCAATGAGACAAAACATAGATATAAAGACTTGCTTTAGCAATAATAAAATATACCAAGAGTTAGTTGTATGTGTTGAGTTGAAATCGTTTGGATGAGGGTTATATGAAAGGAACTGTGAAATTCTTCGATCCCTTGAAAGGATACGGTTTCATCGAACCTGATGGAGATAAAGAAGATCATTTCGTTCATCGCACTGAGTTATCAGAAGGTGTCTCTCTTGACAATGGTGATAGGGTGGAATTTGAAAGCGAGAAAGGGGAGCGTGGATATCAAGCTTTGAATGTTAAGAAGATAAGTTAAAACTAATATCATTGAAACAAATAAGAAAGGATCATTGAGAAAGGAATTTACCAATCCTCTTCCTCTTCTTCCTTCTCTTTAACGAATCCTTTAGAGGCTATAACATCGTCTATTCTCAGTATCATATTGGTCGCTTCTGTGGCAGATTTGATAGCCTGGCTTTTCACTCTAAAAGGTTCGATTATGCCTTTATCTATCATATCGGTCGTCTCTCCTGAATCTATGTCTATACCATGATTTTTTCCCTCTTCCTTTTGATGGACTGTATTAAGTTCCATCAAAACATCGATACCGTCAAGACCGGCATTTTGAGCTAGAGTTGTAGGGATTATATCGAAACTGTTTGCGAAGGCCTCAAAGGCTATCTGCTCTCTACCCTCAACTTTTGCGGCTCCTTTCCTCAATCTATTGGCTAATTCTATATCAGAGGCGCCTCCTCCCGGTAGAATAGCTTTATCTTCAATGGCTATGGCTATCACCTTCAAGCTGTCTTTTAAAGCTCTCTCTACCTCGTCAGCTATGTGTTCGGTTCCTCCTCTTAAGAGTATCGAAACGGCGTTCCCTTTTTTTGTCCCCTCTATGAAATTCATATTGGAACCTGAAATCTTTCTCTCGTGAACCAATTCAGCATCTCCTAAATCTTTGGATGATATATCCTTTAGATTGTTAACCACTTTCCCTCCGGTCGCTTTAGCGAGTTTTTTCATATCAGATTTAGATACGTCTTTAAAGGCAGATATACCTGCTTTAGAGAGATAATGCTGAGCAAGATCATCTATACCTTTCTGACAGATAAGAACATCGGCACCTGCCTCCTTGACTATATCTACCATCTTCTTTATACTCTTCTCCTCCTGATCGATAAACCTCTGAAGCTGATCGGTACTAGTTATTTCTATAGAAGCATCGACTTCCGTCTTTTTAACGTCGAACTCATAATTCAAAAGCGCTATCTTGGCATCCTTGACCTTTTTAGGCATCTTTTCATGCAGTCTTTCCTTTTCCAGGATGATACCATCTATTAGTTCTGACTCATCAACACTCGCCCCCGCTTTTTTTATGATCTTTACGTTATCGATATCAACTTGGTGGCTACTATCCTTTTCTTCCGCTATCTTCTTTATCGCCTTCAAAGCTATCTCCGCTAGATGGTCTTTGTTCAACTCTACAGTCTTTCCTGTCATCGCGGTTTTGGCTATATCTGTTAGTATTCCTTCGTCTTCAATCTTTATAGGTATCTTCAATTCCTCTAGTATCTCAAGCGCTTTCAACGATGCTAACCTATAGCCGTTAGCTATTGTAGCAGTATGGATCTTGTCATCTACAAGTTCTTCCGCCCTATCTAACAGTTCTCCTGCGAGTACGACCGCGGAGGTCGTTCCATCTCCACATTCCTCTTCCTGGGTCTCGGCGATCTCTATTATCATCTTAGCCGCTGGATGTTCTATATCGATTTCTTTCAAGATCGTGACTCCGTCATTCGTGATCGTAACGTCACCTAGATTATCGACTAACATCTTATCCATGCCTTTAGGGCCAAGAGTACTTCTTACTGTTTCCGCCACCGCCTTTGCGGCATCGATATCGTTTTTTCTAGCATCTCTACCCCTCATCCTTCTAGTTCCTTCACTAAGGATAAATATCGGTTGTCCTCCGAGCATTTAAATCACCAAAATATAGATGTACGAACTAGTATAAATTCTTTTTTAAATTTGTATTATATATAACGTCGGGATTTAAAGTTTAGTCAAATAACTATCTATCTCCCATTTTGTAACCTGCTTACGATACTCTTTCCATTCCTTCTTTTTGTTGTGGAGATAATGTCGAAATATATGTTCGCCTAGGATACTTTTCATCAGATCGCTTTCTTCCAAGATAGATAATGCATGACCAAGATTGTGAGGTAAAGGTTCAATTGCCTTTTTCTCTAAGTTCTTGATCCGAGAGAGAAAATAGATCTTCCTCTATTGGTTCTGGAGGATCAATTTTTTCATCTATACCTTTCAATCCTGCTCCGAGCAGAGCCGCAAACTGCAGATATGGGTTTCCAGCAGGGTCTGGATTTCTTATCTCTATTCTGGTGCTCATCCCACGTCCGTCAGGTATCCTTGCGAGTACACTCCTGTTGAGGTGAGCCCAAGAAACGTAGACTGGAGCTTCATAACCGGGGATGAGTCTCTTGTAAGAGTTCACCCACGAATTCTGTATAGCGCACATCTCTTTAGCATATCTTAACAATCCTCCTAGATAATACCGCATCAAGTCACTCAATCCTTCTTGATCAGCGCCATCATAAAAGTAATTTTCATCTTCGCCGAGAAGACTTTGATGCACGTGCATACCTGATCCGTTCACATCTGCTATAGGTTTCGGCATGAATGTGGCGTGAAGCCCGTTCAATTTAGCAACGGTCTTGATAGCGTGTTTGAGAGTCATTATCTGGTCGCTTATAGTCAATGCATCATGGTATCTAAGATCGATCTCGTGCTGACCAGAAGCTCCTTCATGGTGTGAAGCCTCGACTTCGAATCCCATATCTTCGAAATAAAGATTACACTCTTTTCTTACTTTTTCAGCTCTATCTAAAGGCATCAGGTCAAAGTACCCTCCTTCATCTTCGGGGGTCACGACGGGTTTTCCGTTTTCGTCCCTTTTGAAAAGGAAGAATTCATACTCTGGACCGATGTTGAATTGGTACCCTCTTTCTTCAGCTCTTTCCATCTGTCTCTGGAGGATGTATCTTGGGTCACCTTTGAATCTTTCTCCCTCAGAGGTGTATATGTCGCATATCAATCGTCCTGTTTTGATATCGTCTTCAATCCATGGGAAGACAAGAAAAGTGTCTAGATCAGGGTATGCTCTAAGATCTGATTCTTCAGTAGTGGCATAACCCATTATAGAAGATCCGTCAAAAAGAACTCCTTCTTCTATAGCTCTTTCAAGGTGAGAAGAAGGTATTGATACCGACTTTACTGTACCTAAAATGTCCATGAACTGCATCTCGACGAACTTGATTTCCTCTTCAGAGACGTGCTTTAAAAGCTCGTCTTTTTGCATATTGTTTAATTGAAGTCAATTATTTAAATTATAGGTTGAGTTAAGATCTTTGAAAGACCGAACTATTTAAGGGGGTACCCAAGCAGAGAAACCCGTATATACTAGTTGAACCTTTGAGTATTTAAGTAAAAGGAGGTGAAAAACATGAAAAATATAGCAGAAACATTGAGGGACGAGGGTCAATTGAAAACACTCTGGGACGCGATCGAAAAGGCAGACCTCGAAGAAATTATCGAGGAAAAAGGACCATATACCATATTTGCTCCGACAAACGATGCCTTCAACAAGATACCGAGCGATGAGTTGAATGAACTATTGGACAATCACGACGAATTGGTGAACACGCTAAAAAACCACATCCTGATGGGCAAGTATACCTCGAAAGACGTCGCGAAGATGGAAAAAACTACGTCGATGAGCGGAGAGGAGATAACTGTAGACACTTCGAGCGGGGTGAGGGTCAATGAATCTAAAGTGATAAAACCCGATATCGAAGGATCGAATGGAATCATTCACTTCATAGATACACCGCTGACAACAAAATATCACAAGTAAATGAGATATTGAAAAAATCCGGCTATCTATAATTGGTAGCCGGTATAGTTTTTTTATGTAACTCTCTTTTAAAGAATAAATTGTTTTAGATTATCTATATATCATCGCCGATTCAGAACTTTTACCTGACTTTTCGAAGAGGTTATCGATATGTTTAAACGTTAATGCTAAAACCATCGTTTCTTTCTTTTTTAAACCATAACCCAGCTCTTCTTCTACCATCATCTTTATCTCTAGAGGTGAAAGCTCTTCTTCTATATCTTCTACTTTTTGGGCGACTGCTTTACAGGCTTCTTTCGATTCTTCAAAGAGTTTCTCTGTCATCTTTTACAGGTCCGTTTTGCATCTATAAGAACCTTTCTGAGACATATCACCCTGAGAATTAAGATACTTATCAGTAGTGCCCGAGCAGACCTCTCTGTTTCGCGGTCCTTTCCATAAGACTGAAAATGAACAGCCCGATGATCAGGTATGCGAAAGAATTTACGAGCAGTATCGAATATTCAAGCAGTGTAAAATCTAGAAGAGACAGTCCGTCTATCATCATCTTATTGATCATGAGATTTCCCCATGATAACGGCACGAAGTAGATTATTTGGTGATCAGTGATCGTTGGGAGTACTAGGAGAAGGATAAATAAGAACTGAAGTATCTGATTGCCTGCTTGAACTTTCTTAAATACCAGTGAAAGTCCGCCCATTATATAACCGAGACCGTAGATAGACAGGAGCGTCAGTCCTATCAAGATTATCACACCAGGATTCAAGATGAGGTACTGGCCCGTGCTGACCATCATTATTCCTAGAAATACTACGAACAATACAAATTGAAATATGAAGGACCCGAAAACACGATACGCGGAGATCCTTCTGAAAGTTGAAGGAGTTAGATATAACTGTTCCAAGGTCCCATCTCTAGCCTCTTGAAGTAGACCCCACGACATCTCACTGTAGGCCATGACGGCGAAGATCCACATCGCAAAACCTATGAGACTACCCTGCAGAGTATCTGTACCCGCTTCGAAACTCCTCAATCCAAAGAACACCAGCATGAACAGTATGAATATCCCGATCATAGTCATCAGGGTGTTCAAAAAGTATCTTTTCAGCTCGATGAAATATTTTTTTACTACGGAGTAGAGTATTATATGTTCCTTCATTTTACTACCCCCTCCTTATCGATAACATCCATGAAGATCTCTTCCATATTTTTATCTAGATTTTTCACCTCTTCCAATCTTATATCCTTTTTTTGAAGGTGATTCACTAACTCATAAAAGGAATCTAGCTTCTTCAAAGAAACCCTTAACTTTGTTTTACCGTTATTACGTTGAATCTCGGAAACGGAATACTTTTCTTTTAACTCAGAAAGTTTCGGTTCCCCTTCAAGTATGAAGTCATAGAGATGTACGTTGAAGATATCCTTCAGGTTGTTCACGCTGTCGTTCGCCAGGATCTTCCCCTCGTTCATGATGATCACTCTCTCACAGACATCTTCCACTACGTTCATGTCGTGACTGCTCAATAGGATCGTTTTCCCTCCGTCCGAGGTAAGCTGTTTTACGAACTCTCTCATCTCCTTGGAAGTTTTAACATCTAATCCCAAGGTGGGTTCATCTAACAGTAAAAAATCAGTGCCTCTTATCAAAGCGCAGCTCAAAGCCAACTTCTGCTGCATACCTCTCGAAAGTTTTCTAGCCGGCGTGTCCTCTTTATCTATAAGATCGAACCTTTCTAAAAGGCTCCTTATCTCGGCTTCTACTTCTTTTAAACTCCTTCCGTG
>SL_8KL_010_SEDDRAFT_10000539_pt1 | contig 33114 bp, 26 predicted proteins | sample SodLakKL_010_SED_4_FD_11160 | JGI IMG/M metagenome (IMG submission 11160)
GGGCCAACCGGGAGCTGGAGCGCAAGCGTACTGAATTTGATTTTGAAACAACACTGGAGGATATTGATGAAAGGTGGATCAGACAGTACTGGAACACTTTCCTGCATGTGGACCGTCTGGAGCTGCCGGAATACAGGGACCTGAGATAATAATTTAAAATTAAACTTGTTCCGGCCTTATACAATTAAGGTCGGAACAAGTTATATGATTTAAAAGACTTTGAAAAGGAGGTTTCATTAGATGGAGACAACGGTTAATGAAGAGATCGATTCAGGGATAATCCCAAAATGGAAAAGAAAGCTGCGCTGGACCTGGCGAGAAATTAAAGACAGCAGGGTTTCTTATGCCTTTTTAGCACCTTTTGCTCTTTTCTTCTTTGTATTTACCGTTTTACCTGTTTTAATATCTATTGTACTGGGTTTTACCTATTTTAATATGCTGGAATTTCCCACCTGGGTGGGCTGGGAAAATTATATCCGTCTTTTTCTGGAAGATGATATCTTTTTAATTGCGATTCAAAATACAATGTTTTTTGCCGCGATTACCGGCCCTGTTAGTTATCTGCTTTCATTTATTGTAGCCTGGTTTATTAATGAGCTTCAGCCCAAGATTAGGGCATTTTTAACTCTCCTCTTTTATGCACCTTCTATATCGGGAGGGGCCTTTATGGTCTGGAGAATTGTTTTTTCCGGTAATATGTACGGTTATTTGAATTCATTTTTAATTTACTGGGGCATTATTAATAGACCAATAATCTGGCTTCAGGATCCAACATATATGATGACAGTGGTTATTATTGTTATCCTGTGGATGAGTCTGGCCACCAGTTTTCTGGTTTTTATCGCCGGGCTGCAGGGAATTGATCAGAAGATGTATGAAGCAGGAGCTATTGATGGGATAAGAAACAGGTGGCAGGAGCTGTGGTATATTACCCTGCCCTCAATGAGGGGATATTTAATGTTTGGGGCCATTATGGCCATAACCCAGTCCTTTGCTGCCGCCCACAGGATTACCGCCCTGGTGGGTGAAATGCCGAGTACAGATTATGCGGTTCATACAATAGTACAGCATCTTCAGGATTATGGACAGATAAGATTTGAAATGGGATATGCATCAGCTATGGCTTTCTTGCTGTTTTTATCTATGGTATTAACTCAGAAAATAGTTCAGAGATTACTTCAAAAAATTGGAGAATAGGAGGTAAACAACATGAAACTGCGCAAAAAAAGACTGTCCCGCTCTACCGGTGGTGATCTTTTCATTTTCCTGTTTCTTACTGCGGGAGCAGTTTTTACGGCGGCACCACTAATATTGATTATCAGTGGGGCTTTTAAGCCACTGGATGAGCTTTTTCTGTTCCCCCCACAATTCTTTGTCCGCAACCCTACTATGCAGAATTTCCAGGATCTATTTGTGCTCATGGGTGAAGCCTGGATTCCCATGTCTCGATATTTATTTAATTCTTTATTTATAGTTGTCGCCGGTCTGGGTGGGAATGTTATTCTGGCATCTCTGGCGGCCTATGCAATGTCAGTTCATGAATTTCCCGGACAGAAGATATTTAATGAAATGATTATTCTTTCTTTGATGTTTGCCCAGCAGGTAGTGGAGATTCCGAATTATTTAACAATGTCCATTCTGGGCTGGATTAATTCCTATGCTTCCATAATTGTTCCGGCCTGGCAGGTCAGTCTGGGTCTTTATTTGATGAAACAGTTTATGGATGCCATGGTAGATGATAGTTTAATTGAAGCAGCTCGTATTGATGGGGCCGGGGAGCTGCAGATTTACTGGAAAATTGTTATGCCTATTATCAAGCCTGCCTGGCTGACTTTGATCATACTTCGCTTTCAGCATTTATGGCAGCAATCGGGAGAAAGATTCTTATACTCCGAAGAGCTTAAACCATTACCCTATGCTTTGCGGCAGATTATGGCCGGTGGTATTGCCCGGCAGGGAGTTTCTTATGCTGTTATGCTGATCATGATGGCAGTTCCAATAATAGTGTTTATAATAAACCAGAGTAAAGTTGTAGAAACAATGGGAACATCAGGTATTGATTAATTAATTATTGGCTGCACTGCAAAAAGTCAATTTAATTTAATCTTAAAATAACATTACTGTCATGAAAGCAATTATAAATTGAAAAATCTCAATACAACACTTTTTGTAGGGTAACCATTATTATGTATGACCGGGATATTTAATTAGTGGGTTCTAAACAGGATATTTTAACTTTTTATCCGGGATATCTGTTGCTGCAGGTATCCTCTTTTCTTTGTTTTTTCATTTTTAATTTCTGCTGTATATTTATTGCTTAAATTATTCCGGATAACGGGGCAAATATTTTTACTGTAAAAGGAGGTATTGCAGATTTTGTATAGAAATTAATTTATAGTTATTCTTTTACGGACAGTTTTTGAGCCATTACAACATATCTGAACTTTTTTAAACCTTTTTATTTTATTTTTATACAGGGAGTATTATTATGAAAAACGAAAAAATCCAGCAGATGGAAGAGATAATGGGAAATTCGGTGGAAACACTTGAAAACAGCCGGAAAGATATTTTCCAGATATATGAATCTGCCCGTAATAGAGTTATTGAAATAGAAAATAAAATAAAGATGATAAACCGAAAAATCAAAAAAATTACTAATGAAAAGAACGCAAAAAAAGATGACCTCAACCAGAAAAAACAGTATCTTAAAGAAAAAAATAAAGAAAAAAATAAAGAAGAAAATAAAGAGGACAATCAAAAAGAGAATATATACGGTGATAAAGAGTCTCTGCCCCGGATTTATAAAAATTTATTGAAGATATCCGAGGAAACAGAATGTCTGGAAAAAAAAGAGGAAAAGTTAAAGCAGAGGAGAAGAAAACTGCAGGAACATTTGTCTGAAATTAAAATTACGGCAGAAAAAGCTGAAGATATTGTATCCAGAGTAAGTCTGGTTAAAGACTATTTAAAAGGAGAACTTGATAATTTAAGTACCCATTTTGAGGATCGAAAAAAGAAAAATGAGATGGCCATGAAAGTAATACAGGCTCAGGAAGAAGAAAGAAAAAGGGTTGCCCGGGAGATTCATGATGGACCGGCTCAATCTCTGGCCAATCTTAATTTCAGGTTTGAACTGGTCAGCAGAATGATTGATAAAGATCTTGAGCAGGCCAGAGCAGAAATAAATGACCTAAAGGAAATAGTCAACAGCAGTGTTAGTGAGGTGCGCAAGATTATCTATGATCTTCGTCCTATGTCTCTGGATGATCTGGGAATTGTACCCACCCTTAAAAGATATATTGATAAGTTTTCCCGGGAGACCGAATTTACCGTAGATTTTAAAATAAATGGTGAGCAAAAAAGCCTGGATGATTATTACCAAATCACAATTTTTCGGTTAATTCAGGAGGCATTAAATAATATAAAAAATCATGCAGAAGCGGTGAGGGGTGAAGTTTTACTGGAATTTAAAAGTAATTATATTTCTATTATTATCAAAGATGATGGTAAAGGATTTCTCCTGGAAGATATTGATGATGGTAAATTTGGCCTGATAAGCATGAGAGAACGCTGTGAGATGCTGGATGGTGAATTAATTGTAGACTCTTCTCCAGGAGCGGGTACAGTTATTGAGGCTGTTTTACCATTAAAATCAATTAAAGAATAAGAACGGGAGATGGAAAATAATGGCTGAAAAAATTGAAATATTAATTGCAGATGACCATGAACTTGTCAGAGAAGGTATCTGTAAACTGGTGGATATGTTTGAAAATATGACGGTGATTTCTGAAGCTGCAGATGGTTTACAGACTGTGTCTATGGTTCGGGATCATTTTCCCGATCTGGTCCTGCTCGATTTGAATATGCCCCGGATGAATGGTATTGATGCTATTAGAAAGATCAAAGAAATTAGTCCTAATATTAAAATCCTAATCTTAACCATTCATGAAGAGGAAGAATATGTTTATGAAGTAATAAAGGCTGGAGCAGAGGGGTTTTTACAGAAAGATGTTAAACCCGATGAACTAAAAGAATCAATTTTGAGGGTGCTCCAGGGGGATAAGGTTTTTCCCTCCCGGATTGAAGAGGAAGTAGAACATAAAATACACAAGACAGATGAAATTGAAGATTTAAGTGACCGTGAACAGCAGGTACTGGAACTTTTAGCCCGGGGAATGAGCAATAGAGAGCTGGCCGAAGAACTTTATATTAGTGAAAAAACTGTAAAAAATCATGTCAGCAATATTTTACACAAAATGAATGTTAATGATAGGACCCAGGCGGTAATCATGGGCTTGAAAAAAGGAATGGTCAAACTCTCCTGACCGGTTTTGGTTAAGCAGATAATTTTGCAGATTTTTATTTTATATGTTAAAATTAGTTTCAGAATAAATTATTTTTATCATTAGAAGAAAGAGGATGAAATTATTATCATATATGGAAGAGATTATTGCCCGGCCTTCTGTGACCAGAAAAATACTGAAAAAATATGACATACACCTTACAAAAAGTATGGGCCAGAATATGTTGGTGGACCGGAATATTTTAGATATAATTGTGGATGTGGCCCAGATTGGAACTAAGGATCTGGTGCTGGAGATTGGCCCGGGTATCGGAAGTTTGACCCAGCTGCTTTTGTCAGAAATAAAGGAAGGACACTTGATAGCTGTAGAAAAAGACAAAAAATTAGCTGAGGTGCTTCATGATTTCTTTTCTGATTGTTCCCGGCTGGAGATAATCAATGCTGATATTCTTGAATGGGACTGGATATCATGTTTAAAGCAAAAAGAGCATTTATATGATAAAATAAAAATAGCTGCCAATCTACCCTATTATATTACTTCTCCAATTATGATGAATTTTTTGGAATCAACATTCTATTTTTCCCGTATGGTGTTTTTAATGCAGAAAGAAGTTGCGGAAAGAATTGTTTCAGCTCCCGGTTCTAAGAAATATGGTTCACTTTCTGTGGCGGTTCAGTATTATGGTCGGCCGGAAATAGTACATGAAGTTCCCCCCACCGTATTTATTCCCCGACCCGAGGTTACTTCAAGTGTTCTTGTTATTCATCCCTATAAAGAAAAACCTGTTAAAGTTCAGAATGAAGATTTTTTCTTTAAAGTGGTAAAATCTATATTCCAGCAGCGCAGAAAAACTTTAAAAAATTCTATATATAAAGGATCGGTTTTAAATATCAATAAAAATAAAATTACCAGGACCCTTGAAAGATGTGGTCTGGATCCAAAAATACGAGGAGAAAAATTGTCTGTGGCAGAAATTGCAGCTTTTAGTGACAAATTGCTGCAAAATGTAAAGGAAGAAGTGACTTAATATGAAATTTATCAGTCCAACAGACGGAGCTATGAATATTGATCGGGTTTATGATACTATCCGCAGGTTTATCTATCAGGAACCGGAAAGCAGGTATAAATTAATTGTGGGTACTGATTCTCATCCCCGATCTCAGGATGTAATTTTTGTCAGTGCCATTGTAATTTACAGGGTTGGCCGGGGAGGAAGATTCTTTTATCATAAAGAAAATGATGGGCTTAATGTTAGCATGAAACAGCGAATTTTTTATGAAGTTTCCCGCAGTCTTGATGTTGCCAGTAAATTGACTGCAGTTTTTGCAGAAGATAGAGAGCTTACCGAGACTCTGGATATTGAAATTCATGTTGATGTGGGAGAAAAAGGGCCCACCAATGAGATTATCAGGGAAGTTATTGGTATGGTAGTAGGTAATGGGTATGAGGCATTGATTAAACCTGAGTCCTATGCCGCTTCCAGTGTGGCTGATAGATATACAAAATAGTTTAGAAAGTAACAACAGGGGGTTGTGGTGTGCATGAGTTCAGATGTTCTTCAGAAAATCCGAAATAAGGTTAATTCTTTTGTCGGGCACCGGGTTCAGGTTAGTGCCAGCCGGGGCCGCAGAAAATCTGTCAACAAAGAAGGTATTATCGAAAAAACTCATGCCAATGTTTTCATCATCAAAGTGGAGGAAGATGAACCACGTAGACTGGCCTACAGTTATGCCGATCTGTTAACCGATAATGTTGAATTAATAGATAAAGAAAATGAAACCAGAATTGGAATAATCTAAATATAATTTATACCAATAAGTATATAAGAAGCGGCTTATTGGTTTTTAAATGTTTTTGGGGTTTGTTTTACCGGGGAAGGAGAGATGTAATTGATTTCGATTAGTATGATAATGCAGTTTCTGGGTGGCCTGGGCCTATTCATATATGGTATGAAGCAGATGGGTGAGGGTTTACAAAAAATTGCCGGGATAAACCCATTAAGGGTGTTCTGGTAGGGACCGGGGTGACGGCTATACTTCAAAGCAGCAGTGCTACCACGGTTATGGTAGTAGGTTTTGTTAATGCCGGTCTGATGACTCTGGTACAGTCGGTTGGAGTGATTATGGGTGCCAATATAGGAACTACAGTTACCGCTCAGATGGTTTCTTTTGACTTAGGGGCCTATGCCTTTCATGCGATTGCAATAGGTGGGTTTACTCTTATTTTCAGCGGTAAACAGAAAATCCAATATATGGGCCAGATTCTTTTAGGTTTTGGTATTCTATTTTTAGGTTTAAATATTATGCAGGAGACAGTTTATCCTCTAAGAGATTCTGTTATATTTGTGGAGTGGATGACCAGATTTTCTGCTTACCCAATTCTGGGAGTTTTAATTGGTGTTTTCATAACTCTTATTGTGCAGAGCAGTACGGCGACTTTTGCCATTTTGGTGAGTCTGGTTTCGGCGGGTATTGTTAATTTTGAGGCCGGTTTTCCTATATTACTGGGTGGAAATATTGGAACAACATTAACTGCGGTTCTTTCCAGCCTGGGGGCCAACTGGGCGGCCAAAAGAGCGGCCCTGGGTCACTTTATATTCAATGTTTTAGGATCGGGAATAATGCTGGGTTTTATTTATATGATCCCCGGATTTGTAGGTTATGTTGAATCTTTTTTACATCTTATTAGCCGGAGTCTTGGATTTGGAGAGATAGATAGTATTAACCGACTGCTGGCCAATACACATACCTTTTTCAATGTTCTTAATACCATAATCTGGCTGCCTTTTGTTGGTTTTTTGGTTAAGGTGGTTAATAAAATAATGCCGGCTAAAGAGATTCAGGTCAAAAGAGGTCTGGTATATATTGACGACAGAATGCTGGAAACTCCAGGAGTTGCAATTGATCAGGTTAAAAAAGAACTGGGGCGGATGCATGAAATAGCCCGGGATATGGTTCTGGAAGCCCGGAAAGCTTTTTTAGAGCTTGACATGGATAAAGTTTCTTCGGTGCGCCATAAAGAGGAGATTCTAAATGAGATAGAATCAGACCTGCTGCAGTTTTTGACCAGAATTCCCCATTACTCTCTCTCTGAAGAAGATATTCAGACTATTGATATGTATTTTGCTATCATTGATGATATTGAAAACATAGGTGATGATGCTGATGCCCTGGCTGAATTTGCTGAGATGCGCCGGGAACAGAATATCCAGTTTTCTTCTCAGGCTATTGAGGAGCTGGAGAAGATGTTTGATTATATTGAAAACCTTCTGGAAACTTCAATTAAAATGGTAGTTTCCGAAAATCCGGAAGAGTTTACTCCGGAACTGCTGGAAGGGGAAGAGGTTATGGATAAGCTGCAGCGCAAACACCGAAATGAACATATGAAGAGATTAAATGAGGGCACCTGTGATCCCAATGCCGGAATTATCTTTTTGGAATCACTGGAAGATCTGGAACATATTAGTGATCAGTTTGCCGATATGGCCCAGAGCTATCTGGAAAGAAATGAAAAAATAAAGTAAAAACCCCACAGCCCTATTGCTTTAGCGGTGGGATTTAATTTATTGTTTTCTTTTGCTAGCCTAAAATGACTCCCAGCTCCTTATTCCCGGGAGTTCTTTTATTTGTTGTTCGGTGAAGCCTTCTTTCTGCAGTGTGTTTATTATTTGTATTTTATCATCTGGAATAAATGATTTTAGGAAGGTTAATTCTCCTTTGATTTGAATCCGGTCCAGAAAAGCCGGCAAAAGTAAACTATCTCCTTTTGTAATTGTATACTTTTTGTTTTTATAAATCAGGGTTCCCGTTCCTGCAAGCACCATAAGAGTATAAAATCTTTCTCCTGCAGGATGAATATGGTAGTTATTGTGAATTTGGATTTTTTCAGTCGCAAAATAGGGACAGGCTGCCAGAAATTCACCAGTGTAATCAGCAGTATTTATGATAAATTCAGTGGTTGATTTTGTACTCAGCTCTGCAGAATAGCTGGTTACCTGCAGTGCTTTTTCTATATGCAGTTCTCTGGGTTTGCCGTTCTGCCCTTTACGATTCCAATCATAAACACGGTAGGTGGTGTCTGAGCTCTGCTGAATCTCCACCAGCAGAATCCCTTCTTCCAGTGCGTGAATTGTACCCGGGGGTATAAAAAAGCAGTCTCCGGGCTTAACCGGTACCCGGTTGAGATATTTTTCCAGTGTCCCTTCCTGTATGGCCTGTTTCATTTTTTTTCGGCTGGTTTCAGGTTTTAAACCATAAACAAGCTGGGCTTCTGGTTCGGCATCCAGGATATACCACATTTCTGTTTTACCGGGTTCACCTTCATTTTGAAGAGCGAAACTATTATCAGGATGTACCTGTACAGATAACTTTTTGCTGGCATCTAAAATTTTTAACAGCAGAGGGAATTTTTGATAATTATTTTTCTCTGCAAGCTTTCCCAGTATTTCACTCTTGAAATTTGAAAAAATATCTGTCAATTTTTTTTCAGCTAGAGGGCCATCTAATACTGTGCTAATCCCATGTGGATGAGCTGATATTTCCCAGCTTTCGCCGATACTGCTGCCGGAAATATTCTTGTTGAAATATGATTTTATTTTTTCTCCTCCCCATATTTTTTCCTTATATACAGGTTTAAATTTAAGGGGATATAGTTCCATGGTTATCAGCTCCCAATTATAATTTTTTTATCTGTTTTTTCTACGTTTAGTTGTTTGTTTATATGTATTTTTGTTTATATTTATTTCAGGTATAGATCTAAATATTATACATCTAATAATTATCTAATCCTAAATATATAATTCAATAATTATCTGTGTTTTCCTGTTTTTATTTTTGTTTGAGGAGGACAACCCAGCATGGAACAGGCCCAGCGTTTTAAAAAAGGGAAAAAAGTTTCATATTTAATGATTGCCGGGAATTTATTTTTGGCTGCTCTTAAAATTAGTGTGGGTTTAATTGTGGGCAGCAGTGCCCTGGTGGCTGATGGCTTTCATTCATTTTCGGATATAGTTTCTACTACCGGTGTTCTGGTAGCTCTGTATGTTGCCAATAGACCTCCGGATGCAAAACATCAATATGGACACGGACAGGCCGAGCCTCTGGCGGCTATGATGCTTGGTTTGATTTTGATTATGACCGGTGGTCTGCTGGCCTATAATTCTGTGATGACTATTATATCAGGAGAGTATGAAATACTGGGTCTTTTTGGTTTTTGGGCTGCTGTGTTTTCTATAATTTTAAAAGAGATTATGTTTAGATACAGTTATCGAATTGGCAAAGAGACCAATAATCAGTCTTTACAGGCTGATGCCTGGCATCACAGAAGTGATGCCGTTTCTTCACTGGCGGCTGCTGCCGGAATAATGGGTTCCTATCTGGGATATCCAATTCTGGATCCTGCTGCGGGAGCTGTGGTTTCACTTTTGATTTTGCGGGTGGGCTGGAAAATCATCCAAAAGGCTGTAACCAGTTTATTAACCGTTTCTCCGGATCAAAAAAAACTTGATGAGATAAAAAGAATTGCTAATACTGTGGATGGGGTGGTAGAAATTACTGAACTAAAAGCTCATTACAGTGGGGGGGATTTGTTTATTGACCTTAAGATCCTGGTTGACTACAGCCTTACAGTTCTAAAAGGACACCAGATTGCGGTAGAAGTAAAACAAAAATTATGTGAGGAGATGCCGGAAACAGAAGAAGTTCTGGTTCATGTCAATCCCGGATTTCTGTATGGAGAAGAAGAATAAGTTTATACATTATTTGAGTTAATTTTTCATAATGTAAATGGAAAATGGTATTTGGCTAATTGTCAAGGGTTTTTTATAAAGCCGGTTAGAGAGTTTAAGATCTGAATTCAACAGAAATTTAGGAGAAATTAAATATATTAAATGAGGACATTTATCCGGTCTTTAACAGTATAAATAGTCCACATTAGCAAACATTACATTTGTCCTCCCCATATATTTGGTACAAAAAGTGTAGAATTGAGTAGGGGAGGACAAATGTCCTGATAATAAATAATATACCCTAATAAGTACTTGAATAAAAATAGAAAATTTTTTCAGCAGGTGATAATTAATGAAAATGATATTTCGCTGGTTTGGTGAGCATGATGACAGTATTAGCTTGAAAGAAATTGCCCAGATACCTCAGGTTGAGGGTATTGCTGGTTTTTTGTCTGATATCCCAGCGGGTGCCGTATGGCCCAAACAAAGAATTCATAAGCTGAAAAAAAGGGTTAATGAGCACAAACTGAGATTAGAAGTTATAGAAAGTGTAAATATTCATGAAAGCATTAAGCTTGGTTCTGAAAATAGAGACCAGTATATAGAAAATTATATTCAAACCATTAAAAATTTAAGTAAATTTGGTATTAAGGTGATCTGTTATAATTTCATGCCTGTTTTTGACTGGCTGCGTTCAGATCTACAGGAAGAACTGGCAGATGGTTCCAGGGTTATGTCCTATGATGGTAAAAAAGTGGATCGGGTTAATCCTCTGTATTTGATTGAGGAATATGAGGAAGGTGCACAGGGTTTTTCATTACCGGGCTGGGAGCCAGAGCGCCTGAATGAGCTGGAAAATTTGCTGGAAAAATATAAAGTGGTTGATGAAGAACAACTATTTGTAAATTTGAAATATTTTTTGCAAAAAATTATTCCGGTCTGTGAACAAGAAAATGTCAAAATGGCTATTCATCCTGCTGATCCCCCCTGGGATGTTTTTGGGATTCCGCGAATTGCCGTGGGAAAACAAAATTTGCAGAGAATAATTAATCTGGTAGATAGTGAATACAATGGCCTGACACTGTGCAGCGGCTCTCTGGGGGCCAATCCTGAAAACAACATACCGGAGATGATTCATTACTTTGGATCCCGAAAGCGTATTCATTTTGCTCATATCCGTAATTTAAAATACACGGGACCAGAAAAATTTGTGGAAACAGCTCATCCTTCTTCTGAAGGTGATCTGGATATATATGAGATAATGAAAGCTTATCATGATATTGATTTCCAGGGATATGTGAGGCCAGATCACGGCCGGATGATCTGGGGAGAACAGGGGAGGCCAGGCTATGGACTTTATGATAGAGCTCTGGGAGCAGCCTATTTATCAGGTCTTTGGGAGGCTATATGTAAAAATAATAAATAAAATGATTTATTAGAGGATTTACTGGAAATTATTATTTTGGATTCTGGCAGCAGATTTATCAACATCGATATGATTCTTGATCTGGCAGAAAAATGCTTCCTGAAGCTTTATTAAATACTGGTTTTGGTTCATAGATTATGTTTGAGGAGGTAAGATCATGTTTAAAAAAGAAGGAATTAATTCAGATTATAAATGCTGGCTTAAATATTATGAAATTGAAGATGAATATCTGGGCAGGTATAAAAAATGGCTGGAAAACATTATTGTACCGAAAAACAAAGGGGGAACAGACTCTGCTGAAGAGGAGATAGTAAAGTCAATTATTGCAGAGTTAAAAACCGGTTTCTATAAACTTATCGGTGAAAAAGTTGTGCCCCACAGTGGAGATCCAGCCTGTTCCGGGTTTATTCTTGCTGATATTTTAGATTCCCGGGATTTAATCCGGGAAGGCCTAACTGTTCAGGAAAGAGAAGAAATTAACCGGGATGGATTTTTGATAAAACATTATGACTCTGGTCCTAAAGAAGGATTGGTTATTACCGCTAAGACTTACCGGGGGCTTCTTTATGGAGTGTTTCATTTTTTTCGTCTGCTGCAGGAAAAAAGAGAGCTAAGAAAACTAAATCTGCTGGAGAATCCGGATAATAAGCTGCGGATTATAAATCACTGGGATAATCTGGATGGCAGTATTGAAAGGGGTTATGCTGGTAAATCGATTTTTTATGAAAATAATGAGCTGAAAGAAAATGAGGACCGATGGCATGATTACGCCCGCCTGCTGGGTTCGGTGGGTATAAACGGAATTGTAATTAATAATGTAAATGTCAGCAGGGCAGCCTCTGATCTGCTCGATGATAAATTGAATATGGTGGAAAAACTAAACACTGTATTTCGAAAATATGGTTTGAAGGTATATATCAGCATTAATTTTGCCAGTCCCTGTGAAGATGATGAGATAGGAACCGCTGATCCCCTGAAAGAAAGTGTTCAGAACTGGTGGAAAAAGAAGGTGAATAATATATATAACCGGATACCGGATTTTGGTGGTTTTTTGGTCAAAGCTGATTCTGAAGGTCGTCCGGGTCCCTTTACCTATGATCGTTCACATGCTGAAGGAGCCAATATGCTGGCCCGGATTTTAAAATCACATGGTGGTGTTCTGATCTGGAGATGTTTTGTTTATGACTGTCAGCAGGATTGGAGGGATTATTCAACAGACCGAGCCCGGGCGGCATATGATAATTTTATGCCCCTGGACGGTGAATTTGAGGACAATGTTTTGCTGCAGATCAAAAATGGGCCAATGGATTTTCAGGTCCGGGAACCGGTATCCCCCCTGCTGGGTGCTATGAAACAAACCAATCAGCTGCTGGAGCTGCAGATTACCCAGGAATATACCGGTCAGCAGATACATGTCTGCTATCTTGTACCCCAGTGGAAGGAAATACTGGAATTTGATACCCGGGCCCGGGGTGAGACCAGCAGGGTAAAAAGGGTGGTTGATGGTTCAGTACATGATTTTTCTCTTTCCGGTATGGTGGGAGTGGGCAATGTTGGTTCTGATATGAACTGGACAGGACATACTCTTGCCCAGGCAAATCTTTTTGGGTTTGCCCGGCTGGCCTGGGATCCTGACTTGTCTGCTGAAAAAATAACCCGGAGGTGGTGCAGGTATACTCTGGGAGAGGACAGGGAAGTTAACGCAAAAACAGCACAAATTTTGCTTAAATCCTGGGAGACCTATGAAAAATATACCGCACCACTGGGAGTTGGCTGGATGGTCAATCCCGGTCATCATTATGGACCCAATGTTGATGGTTATGAATATTCACGATGGGGTACATATCACAGGGCCGATATACATGGTATAGGTGTGGACCGTACTGTTAAAACAGGTACCGGATTTACCGAACAGTATTTTGCTGCCAAAAAAGAGCTATATGAAGATCCGGAAACCTGTCCTGATGAGCTGCTTTTGTTTTTTCATCATCTGCCCTATATATATAAACTGGATTCAGGTAAAACAATAATTCAGCATATATATGATACCCATTTTGAAGGGGTTGAACAGGTAAAAGAATTTATAGATATCTGGAGCCAGCTCTCAGATGAGCTGGAACCTGCTATTTTTAAAAATGTACAAAAAAGATTAAAACAGCAGCTGGAAAGTGCTCGTGAATGGAGAGATGTAATTAATACTTATTTTTACCGCAAAACTGGTTTCCCCGATGAAAAACACAGAAAAATATACAAATAAATATACAAATAAGTATACAAATAAAAACACAAATAAAAACACAAAAAAATTTTTATGAGAGGAGATTTTTAATAATGAATGATAAAGAAATGAATGATAAAGAAATGAATAACAAAGAAAAAAATGATAAGCGAAAAAAAGTGCCTGTTTTTAAAGATCCCGACCAGCCAATAGAAAAACGGATAGATGATCTAATAGACCGATTATCTTTAGAGGAGAAGGTCAGTCAGATGCTTTATTATTCTTCCAGTATAGGTCATCTGGGTATACGTGAATATAACTGGTGGAATGAATGTTTACATGGAGTAGCCAGAGCAGGGGTGGCCTCTGTTTTTCCCCAGGCTATTGGTATGTCTGCATCCTTTAATCCCGAACTTATTAAGGAAGTTAGTGCTGCTATTTCAGATGAAGCCCGGGCAAAATATAATCAGTCAGTAAAATATGAGGACCGGGAAATATATAAAGGACTTACCTTCTGGACTCCCAATATCAATATTTTTCGGGATCCCCGCTGGGGCCGGGGCCAGGAAACCTATGGTGAAGACCCCTACCTAACCGGTCGACTTGGGGTAGCTTTTATTAAAGGTCTGCAGGGAGATGATCCCGATTATATGCAGGCTGCAGCCTGTGCCAAACATTATGCTGTACACAGTGGGCCGGAGTCTCTGAGACATGAATTTGATGCTCGAGTTTCCGATAAAGACCTCTGGGAGACATATCTTCCAGCTTTTCGGGCTGCGGTAAAAGAAGCCGATGTAGAGGCGGTCATGGGTGCCTACAATAGGGTGAATGGTAAACCTGCCTGTGCCAGTGATCAACTGCTGGAAGATATACTCCGTGATAAATGGGGTTTTGAGGGTCATGTGGTTTCTGACTGTGGGGCAATTGAAGATATTTATAAAAGGCACAAAGTGGTTGATACTGCAGAAAAAGCAGCTGCTCTGGCTGTTAATAATGGTTGTGATTTGAACTGTGGTCGTGTTTTTGAGAGTCTGCAGAATGCAGTTGAAAAGGGATTGATTCCGGAAGAAAACATTGATCGTTCGATTCGAAGATTATTCAGAACCCGTTTTAAACTTGGTATGTTTGATCCCGACCAGAGTGTACCCTTTAACCGGATTCCCTTTACTGTAAATGACAGCCCCGAACATCAAAAATTAAATAAAAGAGCTTCCCGGGAGACAATGGTACTGCTGAAAAATGAAGATTCCCTGCTCCCGATTGATTTAACAGAGAAAGATATTGTGGGAGTTATTGGCCCTAATGCAGATAATAAAGATGTGCTGCTGGGTAATTATAATGGGCGGCCCTCACATTACTGTACCCCACTTGAGGGTATAAGGAAGGCGGCCGGTGAGAATACCCGGGTTTTATATTCCAGGGGCTGTGATCTTACCAGCTCAGAAAGCTCTTTCTGGGGAAGAAGTCCCCGGGCGGAATTTTCTGAAGCACTTGGTGTTGCCGAGCATTCCGATATTGTTATTATGTGTCTGGGCCTGTCTCCAGCCCTGGAAGGGGAAGAAGGAGCGGTAGCCGAGTCCGATGGAGGTGGAGATAAAAAAGATCTAAAACTTCCCGGACTCCAGGAGGAACTGCTGAAAGAAGTGGTAAACAACACGGACACTCCGGTTATTCTGGTCTTATTTAACGGCAGCCCCCTGGCGGTTAACTGGGCAGAAGAAAATGTAGAAGCTATTCTGGAAGCCTGGTATCCCGGACAGCAGGGTGGAGAAGCTCTTGGTGATGTGCTCACCGGTAAATATAACCCTGCAGGCCGGCTGCCCCTCACTTTTGTGAAATCGGTACAGCAGCTTCCGGAATTTACCGACTACAGTATGGAAGGACGGACCTACCGTTATTTTAAAGGAGATCCGCTTTATCCTTTTGGTTATGGACTTAGCTATACGGACTTTGAATATTCCAATCTGCGGTTAAGCTCAGAATCGGTCTCTGCCGGGGATAGAATTACGGTTGCTGCTGATTTGTCAAATACTGGCCCCTGTGAGGGTCAGGAAGTGGTTCAGCTTTATCTAACAAATTTAACTGCCCGGGAGAAAGGAATAAAGCTGCCTCAGTGGGAGCTGAAAGGAATTAAGAGGGTGTCCCTAAAAAAGGATACCAAACAAAGTGTTTCCTTTGATTTAACCCCTGAGGATATGGCCCGGTTTCAGGAAGATGGCAGCAGGCAATTGGAACCCGGACAATATAAACTATATGTAGGAGGACAGCAGCCTGATGCCCGCAGTGCAGAACTCACAGGAGCCAGGCCTCTTACACAAGAATTCTCGGTTACAGGTAAAAAGCTGAACCTCGGCTATTAAATCAGTCTGTCCTCCAGCTGTCCCCTGGGAAGAAATTATAACCTATTATGATGTGGTTGAACAGCATAAAGGTGAGATTATTGCGGCTATAAAACAGTCGGTATAAAGAAATTGAGGATAATCAGAAAGCAGCCTAATCCAGAGTGGCTGGCCCATTATAATAGAGATATTGGTTTAAATATGTTATAATTATAATAATGTTTATCATGTTCGGAGTGATTGATGATGAAAAAAATAAAGCTGTCAGCACCGGCCAAAATAAATTTAAGTCTGGATGTTATCGGTCTTCGCAGTGACGGGTTTCATGAAGTGCAGATGATTATGCAGAGCATTAATCTGTGTGATAGTGTAAAAATCAAAAAACAGACAGCCGGTATTGCTCTCAAAATAAAAGGTGCCTGTCTACCCCAGGATGAAGGTAATATTGCCTACCGTGCTGCTCAATTATTTCTGGAAAAGACCGGTATTTCCTCAGGTGTAGAAATAAAAATAAAAAAGAATATTCCTGTGGCTGCGGGATTGGCCGGAGGTAGTTCAGATGCGGCAGCGGTTTTATGGGGTTTAAATAAACTTTTTGCGGTTGAACTGTCCCCCGAAGAATTGCATAAAATGGCTCTTGCTCTGGGATGTGATGTTGTTTTCTGTCTGACCGGGGGTACGGCATTTGTTTACGGAATTGGAGAGAAAATTGAACTGCTGCCGGATATAAAAAAACAGCAGATTCTTATTGTAAATCCGGGTTTTAAAGTTTCTACCGCAGAGGTTTATAAAGAATATGATCGGCTGAAACCAGAACTTGAGATACCGACCACCCGCCTTGTTGAAATACTCAGAAAGAAGAAAAAAATAACCTGGGAAGAAGGCTGGCAGAATGTGCTGGAAGTTGTGACCGGTGAGCTGTTCAGTGATATCAGGAGAATAAAAAAGGAACTACAGAAATACCGGATTGATTTCTGTCTTATGTCGGGCAGTGGCCCCACTGTCTATGCCGTTGTCCCTGATGCCGCAGCAGGAAAAAAAATAATTGCCAGCTGGCCTTATAAAAATGATTTCTTATATCTAACTTCAACAATGTCCGCCCGAGGCTGACTGCAGAGTTCAGGAGGTAATATTTGTAATGGATGCCCTGATTTTCGCCGGAGCTCCCAATGATGGTGACCTAAAGGAAGAATCGGATGCACCTTATGAAGCATTGATTAAAATTAAGAATCGGCCCATGGTCCAGTATGTGGTCCGTGCTTTTCAGGAGATGAAAACTGTCCGGAGAACAGCCGTTGTAGGCCCCACTGTACTGGAAAATGCTGTAAACGGAGATGTTCATTTAATTGAAGCTGAAGGATCTTTTCTGGATAATGTAATGACAGGTATCAAGGAGCTTAAACCTGCAGGTCCTGTATTGCTCAGTACTGCGGATATTCCCCTGGTCACAGGCCGGATTATACAGGATTTTGTAGATGCCTGTCGAAAAGTAGAAGCTGATATATTTTATCCTATGATCAGCCGCAGGATAAACAGCAAAAAATATCCGGATGTCCAGAGAACCTATGTTTCCCTAAAGGAAGGGGAATTCACCGGAGGGAATATTCTTATAATGAAGCCTGAGGTACTGCAGGAATCTTTTTCTTTTATCAAGAAAATTTTGCTCTGGAGGAAGAGTCCCTGGAAAATAGCCCGGCTTTTGGGACCAAAAATTATTTTTAAATATATACTGCGTATAATTTCTATGAAGGATATTGAAAATAGAATTCAGCACATCATGGGCTGCCGGGGGAGTGGTATAATAATTGAACATCCGGAAATCGGTTTTGATATCGACAAACCGGAAGATCTTGAATTAATCAGATCCAGATACATATAATCATTTTTTGCTTTTTTTAAAAATAGCTAAAAAAATTTTTGAAGGTTTTTATAGGGGTAGTTGTTTTGACTGGTCCGGAAGGCTGTGTTATACTAAAAGTTGTTATTTTTTTATTAATTTCGCAAAAGTGTCCGTTCATTTCATACATAAATATCATTAGTTTACAGGAGCCGAGTCCTAAATAATAAAAAAATTATAAAAGTAATCCAGGAGGAAAATTAATGACCAAATCCGAAAAAACCAGAAAAAAAGAGATTCTCCGTCAGGCTGAAGAGCTGGATGTTAAATTTATACGAATGCAGTTTGTTGATATTCTGGGTATACTAAAAAATGTGGCTGTTACTGTCGAACAGCTTCCCCAGGCTCTGGAGGGAGAAATCATGTTTGATGGATCTTCAATTGAAGGTTTCACCAGGGTTAATGAGTCAGATATGTATCTCAGACCGGACCTGGAAACCTTTACTGTTTTTCCCTGGCGTCCTTCAGAAGGGGCTGTGGCAAGATTGATGTGTGATATTTATACCCCACAGGGTGAGCCCTTCAGCGGCTGTCCCCGGATTGTTCTCCAGAGGGTTGTTAATGAAGCCCGGGAGATGGGATATGAAATTTATGCCGGTCCTGAACCTGAATTTTTTCTCTTTGAAAGAAATGAGGATGGCAGTCCGACCACCATAACCCATGATCAGGGTGGTTATTTTGATTTATCCCCGGTAGATCTGGGAGAAAATGCCCGGCGAGATATAGTTTTGTCCCTGGAAGAAATGGGTTTTGAGGTTGAAGCTTCCCACCATGAAGTGGCTCCCGGTCAGCATGAGATAGATTTTAAGTATACCCCGGTTTTAAGAGCTGCCGATAATATTGCCACTTTTCGTTTTGTAACTAAAACAATTGCCAAAGAACATGATCTACATGCCACTTTTATGCCCAAGCCTATATATGGAGAAAACGGTTCCGGAATGCACATCCATCAGTCCCTTTATGAAAATGGGGATAATGCTTTTTATTCAGGCACCGATGAGCTGGGTTTAAGTGAAATTGCCTATCATTATATTGGTGGCCTCCTCAAGCATGCACCGGCCATGGCTGCTGTTACCAATCCGACCATAAATTCTTATAAAAGGCTGGTTCCGGGCTATGAGGCCCCGGTTTATGTCTCCTGGTCAACACAGAACAGAAGTGCTCTGGTAAGGGTTCCTTCTGCAAGAGAAAATGGAACCCGGCTGGAGATGCGTAACCCCGATCCCTCTGCTAACCCTTATTTAGCAATGGCAGTTATGATTAAAGCGGGTCTGGAGGGCATAAAAAATGAAATTGACCCGGGAGAACAGACCACTTCCAATATTTTCGAAATGAGCTCCAGCCGCCGGGAAGACAAAGGGATTATTAGTTTACCGGGTGATATAAAAGAGGCGGTAAATTATCTTAAACAGGATGAAGTAATAAAAGAAACTCTGGGACAGCATATTTTAGAAAATTTTATTGAAGCAAAAGAAATTGAATGGAATGTATACCGCACCCAGGTACATGAGTGGGAGCTGGATCAGTATTTATTGATGTATTAGGGTATTAGTGAAAATACTTTCAGCTGATATACAGCTGATATAGGATAAGCTGTTTCTGGATTATTCCCGGTTTATTTCTGGGTTAATCTTTACTGGATTTCTGTGTTTAAAATAAATTATAAGGATTAAAGGAAACTATCTTTTTTAAGCAAAGTAAAACTCAACTTTTTAAGTTCATAATACCGGTGATCACAGATTAGTTTTTCATTCACTCTATAAAAAAGCTAAAGCTTATTTTTAAACTTCAATTTAATAAAAAGCAGAGTGGAGTGTTTTCAATAGTGGAAATAGGAAAACTATCATCAGAGAAATTACAGGAATTAATTCTGGATAATATAAGCTATCACAGTGATGAAGTTCTGCTGCATGCCGGAATAGGTGAGGATAGTTCAGTAGTTGATTTTGGAGATGAAGTTCTGGTGATCTCCTCGGATCCCATAACCGGTGCTCTTAAAAATGCGGGGTTTCTTGCCGTACAGGTTAATGTAAATGACCTGGCAGCTACCGGGGCCCGCCCAGTTGGCCTGCAGGTGGTCTTGCTGCTGCCGGCTGAGATGGAAGAAGAAGATATGTCGATGCTGATTAAAGAAATTCATCAGACTGCAGCAGATATGGATATTGAAGTTCTGGGTGGTCACACTGAAATTGTGGACACTATTTCCCGTCCCGTGATTTCAATTACCGGGGTGGGTAAGGCTAAAAAGAATAATTTTATTGCTACCGGGGGAGCCCGGCCCGGGAATGATCTAATTTTGACAAAGGGAGTGGGCATCGAGGGGCTTTTTATTCTGGCCAGTGATTACAGTGAGCATCTGATAAAAAAGGGAGTCGGTCGGGAAACAATAAAGACTGTGCAGGGTTATAAAAACAGGATCAGTGTTTTGCGGGAAGGTCTGGCCGCAGCCCGAAGTGGGGTATGTGGTATGCATGATATCACAGAAGGTGGTCTTTATGGTGCCTTAAAGGAGATGGCCCGGGCGTCGGGCCAGGGTTTTGTATTAAATAAAGACCGGATACCGGTTTCGGCCGAGGCCCGGGAGATTTGTGAAAAATTAGGAATTGATCCCTTAGGCCTGCTGTCTTCCGGAAGTCTTTTAATTGCGGCCAGGAAAAGCAAACAGGTTATTGAAGATATAAAAGCAGTTGGAGTTGAGGCCTGGATTATTGGGGAAATTGTGCCGGAAGGACAATATGTTATTGCTGAAGGAAGCAGGAGCCAATTTGTGGGGCTTAAAGAAGATGAACTCTGGAGATGGATGAAGAAAAATAACTCTTGACAAAATAAGGACTGTCTGTTATACTTCAAACGGTTATGTGTTTTGTGAAAAATATGTTTTTTGATGTGTTTTTTGAAAGAAAATTAGAAATGAGATGAGCTCTATAAATGAATACTTATGTATCCACTGATGATCTTTACCGTTTTAAACTGGCCCTAATTTTAGAAAACAAAGTTCAACTTAATAAACTTCTTCAGAACTATCCGACTGAAAAAAGATTAAAGCAGGCAGCTCCTGAAGAAATCGCACATATTATAAGTATTGATAACCATCAGGCCCGTATTATTAGAAAATTAAAGAATCTGGATAAAACCTATGATAGACTGGTTACTTTTCGTTCAAATCCCGGGTGGAGTAAAAAATCCCGGGCCAGAAGAGTGATGGGTATTGATACTGAATATTTAAAAAGTGATCTGGATGCCATCCAGTATGTTATTCTGGATGATTTGGAGCCTGTTACAGCAGGTTTTATATTTACCAACAGCAGGCTGGCTCCTTCGGTTAGTATTCAGGAAGGAATAAATCTGCTGCGTGGTGTAATTTACAGGTATGACCCTGAGATTATGGTGGGTCATAATTTTAATTCTGATATCTCTATCATTGAGCAGGCCTATGGGGACACCCTGCCGGAGCTTTATTGTTATGATGATACCATGGAGCTTCTGGAGTTAAGCCGGCTCGCAAATATAATTGGTGGTTACAGCCTGAACCGGGCAGCAGAAAAACTGTTTGCCCAGGATGTTATCAACCTGTTTACCGCCTATAAAAAACCTGAGCTTTTGATAAAGTACGGAATTAAGGATGCTCTTTATCCTGTTTTGTTAAGAGAGTATATTCTAAATGGTCAAATTGGCAAAAAAGAATTTTCTTTTTCGATTGATCAAATTGTTTCTGAAAAAAATCGTTCACTGCTGGATGATGAAAATATAAAATTAACTATATAATAGGGGGGCATGAAAGTGGCTGATTTTTTAACCCTGATTCTGGCTGCCGGAAAAGGAACCAGAATGAAATCTGATGTTAACAAAGTTCTGCATGAAACTGCCGGTAAATCTATGGTTCAGCGGGTACTGGATCAGGTGCAGGAAGTTGATTCTGCAGCTGAGACAGTATGTATTGTGGGTTATCAAAAAAAACAGGTTAAACAGCACCTGGGGGATAAAGACATAAAGTTTGTAACCCAGAAAGAACAGCTGGGTACAGGACATGCTGTAGGGCAGGCCGCAGGATTTATTGCCCGGCATCAGGGTCCGGTACTGGTGCTTTGTGCCGATACACCTCTCTTAAGGGCCGATACTATAGAAAAACTGACAGCCTGTCAACAGCAGGAAGACACGGGAGCGGCTGTGCTGACCGCCAAGCTAGATGATCCTTCGGGATATGGCCGGATTGTCAGAAATAACAAAGGGCATATTAAGTGTATTGTAGAAGATCAGGATGCATCAAAAGAACAGAAAAAGATTAAGGAAGTAAATGCCGGAGTTTATTGTTTTTCCGGTCCCCTTCTTTTTGAAGCACTTAATAAGATTGACAGCAATAATGAACAGCAGGAATATTATCTTACAGATACGGTGAGTTATATAAATAATCAGTCCGGAAAGGTAATACCGGTTGAAGTGCATGACAGTGCCGAAATAATAGGTGTAAATGACCGCCGGGATCTTGCCCGGGCCAATAAACTGTTATATCAAAGAACCGCCCAAAAGCATATGGTATCGGGAGTGACTATTATTGATCCGGACAATACATATATTGAACCGGAAGTTAAAATTGGGAGAGACTGTGTTATCCACCCCTTTACTTTTTTACAGGGTGATACAGAAATAGGGCCCCATACTGCTGTTGGACCTTACAGCCGTGTTTTTGCTTCTTCTATTGGAAAAAATGTTCAGATAAAGGCCAGCTGCAATATAAAAGAAAGTATAGTTCACAATGAATGTACTATCGGCCCTTTTGCCAATCTCAGACCAGGTACTGAGCTTAAGGCCGGAGTTAAAGTCGGTGATTTTGTAGAACTGAAAAAATCTCAGATAGGCCGGGGTACTAAAGTACCTCATCTCAGCTATGTGGGAGATGCAGAAGTGGGTGAGGGTACCAATATCGGAGCGGGAACTATTTTTGCAAATTATGATGGTCAAAAAAAGCATAAGACCAGAGTTGGTGATGATGTTTTTATTGGCAGCAACACAACGCTGGTGGCTCCTATTACAGTGGGTGACAGGGGTCAGACCGGAGCAGGAGCGGTTGTGACCCATGATGTGGACCCCGAAACAACAGTTATTGGTGTACCGGCCCGGGTGTATTCCAAAAATAGCAAAAAAAAGAATAAGCAGGACCAGGACTAAGGAGGGCACTATGTCAACTTACAGTGAGAAGATAAAAATATTTGCCGGCAATTCTCATCCCAGCCTTGCGGAAGATATATGTGATTATCTGGGTACCGAACTTTTGGATGCAGAAGTAAAAAGATTCCAGGATGGAGAAATTAGTGTACAAACTTTTGAAACAGTAAGAGGGGCTGATGTTTTTGTGATCCAGCCCACCTGTCCCCCGGTTAATGAAAATTTGATGGAACTTTTGGTTATAATTGATTCCCTGCGGCGTGCATCCGCCCGCAGGATTACAGCAGTGGTCCCTTATTATGGATATGCCCGTCAGGACAGAAAAGCTCAGCCCCGGGAGCCTATTACAGCAAAACTGGTGGCCAATTTGTTGACCAAAGCCGGAGCCCGAAGAGTACTTTCTATTGATTTACATGCTCCCCAGATTCAGGGTTTTTTTGATATTCCTGTAGATAACCTTTATTCAGCACCTATTCTGGTGGATTATTTCAAAAAGAGAGATATTGATAATCTCACAGCGGTGGCCCCGGATGTAGGTGCTGTTAAGCGGGTTCGTTCTATTGCCGAGGCTCTGGATATTCCCATGGCAATTATTGATAAAAGAAGACCTGAACCAAATGTTACTGAAATTGTAAATATAATTGGGGGCTCCAAGGTTAAAGATTCTAATGTGATTTTGTTTGATGATATTATTGACACCGGAGGCACAATCAGTGAAGCTGCCACCATGCTGAATGAACATGGGGCTCGAAATGTCTATGCCTGTGCCACCCATGGTGTGTTTTCCGGAAAGGCAGAGGAGAAAATGAACAGGGCCCCCCTGAAAGAAGTTATTGTCACCGATTCTATTCCCCAGCAGGACCGCAATATTGATAGACTAAAAGTTATTTCTGTGTCCAGTCTGCTGGGAGAAGCTATTGACCGTATTTTCAAAGACCTGTCCGTAAGTGTTCTGTTTTGATTTGCCTATTTTAGTTAATGATGCTATAATATTAAAAAGTTATTTTAACGGGAGTGAGTATTAATGGAAAGGTATGAAGTAGAGGTAGCTGTTAGAGAAGAAACTGGAAAAGGTGCCGCCCGGCGCCTCCGGGAACAGGGGAAAATACCCGGGGTTGTTTATGGGAAAAACCGGGAACCTCAATCACTTATTGTTGATCCTCATGATATAGCTAATAAAGTGAACAGTAATGCTATTTTTGATCTAAAAATTATGGAAGATGAGGATGGATCTGCAGAAAAAGAAGCTGAGGTCACAATGATTAAAGATTTCCAAAAAGATGTTATTAAAGGGAATATTATTCATGTTGATTTTCAGCAGATTTCTATGGATGAAACAATTACTATTGATGTGCCTCTTAATCTGGTTGGTGAGTCCTTTGGAGTAAAAGAGGGTGGAGTAATGCAGCAGCTGATGCGTGAAGTTTCTATTGAGGTTTTACCCTCCGATATTCCGGAAGAGCTGGATCTGGATGTAAGTGAACTGGATGTTGGAGATTCTCTTCAGGTGGGAGATCTTGAAGTAGATGAGGGGATTAAGCTTGTTGATGCTTTGGATGAAGTAATTGTGACGATTGTTACTCCTTCTGAAGAAATTGAAGAAGAAGAAGAGCTGGAAGAAGAATTTGTTGAACCGGAAGTTATTGGTGAAGAGGAAGAGCTGGAAGAAGAGATATTAGAGGATGAAGAAGAGGTTGAAGAAGAAGAGGAAGAAGAGGGAACTCCCGATTACATGCAGTAAGAGGCCGGTAAGATAAGTTTTAAGCTGGTAATTAGATAATAAAGCAGGCAATTCTCTTTGGAGGAGAATTGCCTGATTTTTAGTGTGCTTTCCAGTGCAGGCTTTTTGCAGATGTAAGTTTTTTACTGTCTGAAATACTTGAATGAACTATTAAACCGGGCTTTAAGGCAGGCTGAGGATGAGATATAATTTTTACTGGCCGATGTGTGGAGTTGGATATGGATGAACTGGTAGCATTTTTTAAAGATTATGTACTGTCTGGAGTGATATATTTGAAGTTAATTGTGGGTCTGGGTAATCCTGGTGCCAAGTATGCAAAAACCAGACATAACACAGGTTTTAGAGCAGTGAAAACAATAGCAGATGAAATAGGGATCCAGGAGACCGATTACCGCAGGAATGCCCTGTGGGCTGAAGGTGAAATTGCCGGTAGGCCGGTTGTACTGGCTCAACCATGCAGCTATATGAATAAAAGTGGGCCTGTAGTCCGTAAATTGTTAAATGAGTTTGAGCTCAGCCCCCCGGATTTGATTGTGATCCATGATGATCTTGATTTACCGGTAGGGAAGATCAGGATAAAATGGGGAGGAAGTACTGCCGGTCACAGGGGTCTGGACTCTATTGTTAATAGTATCCGTACCCGGGAATTTGGGCGCATCAGATTGGGTATTGGTAGGCCTCCAAAAGAAGTTGAAGTGAGCAGCTATGTATTGACTGATTTTAGTGAAAAAGAAGAAGAATTGATTTCTGAGGCCTGCTCAAAAACGGTGTCCGCCCTGGAAGTTTTACTTAAGGAAGGTTATCAGATGGCGATGAATGACTTTAATTGATTTTACCGGTTATAGAATTAGTGCAGGGAAAAAAAGGGCTGTGATTAATCATTTCAGCCGGGAGCTGGATTAGTATGCTGGACAAATTTTTCATTAACCACAGCAAGACAAAAAAAATATTGAATAAAGTTGAAGAGAAGACATCCCTTCAATCAGCAGGACTGACAGGTTCAAGGTTGGCTTTTTTTATGGGGAACATTTTTTCAGAATTGTCAGATAAAAATATACTGCTGATAACCGGGGACCGGGGTAAGGCAGAAACTCATTATGAAAATTTGATCAGAATGGTTGATAAAGAGAAAGTACTGCTTTTTCCCGAAATAGAAGTTTTTCCCCATGAAAAGCTGATCCCGGATTATCATGTCCGGCAGGAGCGGCTGCAGGTGCTGCAGGAATGTCTGTTTGGGAATTACAGTAAAATTATTATTGCTCCGGTGACGGCACTGCTTAGAAAAATTATGCCGCCGGATGTTTTTAGGGAATATGCATTTCATTTAAAAATAGAACAGGAAATTGATCTTGATTTTCTAAAGGAAAAGCTCAGTATTCTGGGTTATCAAAGAGAAGATATGGTTGAAGAACCCGGACATTTCAGTGTGCGCGGAGGAATAATTGATGTTTATATGCTGAGTGAAGAACATCCTTTTAGAATTGAATTTTTTGGTGATGAGATAGATTCAATACGCACCTTTGATGCAGGAACCCAGAGGTCTATCAGCACAGAACAGGAAGTGGTTATCCCACCTGCCGAAGAATTAATTTTGATTCCAGAGATTATTGAAAAAAAACTCCCGAAGATCAAAAGTGATTTTCAGGAGGCTGTTAGACGGCTTGAAAAAAGTGATCAGCCGGAAAAGGCTTATACCCTACAGAAAAAAAGAGATGAAGTTTTGGAAAAATTAACTGAATTTAATAGATTTCCCGGATATACACAGTTTTTACCTTATTTCTTTTCCAGTGCTTCTTCTCTGTTTGATTATCTGGGGAAGAGCAGTTCAGTTTTTATCGAACATTATCCCCGGATTGAAGAACGTGTAGAAAACAACAGCCGTGATATAAGGGAGACCACGGTGTCCCTTCTGCAGCAGGGCCAGATTCTTCCCACCTATGAAAAGAATTTTGTATATACTGATGAGTTTAATAACCTTCTTAGAGATAAAGCCGGGTTTTATTTTGTTGAAGATTTTTATGATATTTCTCTGCCCGAAAAATTTGAGGAAATAAATTTTTCCACTTCCGGTGTTGAACCTTTTCACAGTCAGCTTGAACTTTTCGCCGATCGCCTGCAAAATCTTACCGATCAGGGGTACAGGATTCTGGTTTCTGTTGATTCTCAACCTAAAGCTGAACGTATAGAAAGGTTTATTAAAGAAAAGGAGCTGCCACTCATTTCAGTTCCTAAAAACCTTAAACGGGGAACAATTTCGGTTCTGGAAAAAAGTTTGTCAGAAGGATTTATTCTGGAGGATTTTAAACTGGCTGTATATACAGAAAAGGAAGTTTTTGGCACTCCTCAGAAGCGCAAAAAACGGCTCACCAGTTTTGAAGAGGGAGTGAAAATTTCCTCTGCTGGTGAACTTAATGCCGGGGACTATGTGGTTCATGAAAATCACGGAATTGGCAGGTATCTGGGTATAAAATCTCTGGAAGTGCAGAATCAGCATCAGGATTATCTGGTTCTTCAGTATGCCGGTGATGATAAACTATATGTGCCTACGGATAAAGTTGATCTGGTGCAAAAATACGTTGGTGCAGATGACAGCCCACCCCGGCTTTATGAGCTGGGAGGCAATAAATGGGAGCGGGTTAAAGAAAAGGTTGAAAATTCGGTAAAGGAGATGGCGGTTGAGCTGCTGGAACTTTATGCCGAAAGAGAAACGGTTGAGGGCTATAAATTTTCGTCAGACACCGACCTGCAGACAGAGTTTGAAGATGAATTTTCTCATCAAGAAACACCCGACCAGCTGGCGGCAATTGAAGATATTAAAGAAGACATGGAATCTTCTACCCCCATGGACCGCCTGCTGTGTGGAGATGTGGGCTATGGTAAAACCGAAGTGGCCATCAGAGCTGCTTTTAAGGCAGCTGTTGACAGCAAACAGACTGCTTTTCTGGTTCCAACCACTATACTCGCCCAGCAGCACTTTAATACTTTTAAGGAACGGCTGTCAGGTTACCCCGTGGAAGTGGAGATGATAAGTAGATTCCGGACCACAGCTGAACAGAAGGAAATTGTTGAAAAGCTGGCCCGGGGGGAGATTGATATTATTATTGGAACCCACCGTCTGCTGTCGAAGGATATTATTTTTAATGACCTGGGCCTTCTGGTAATAGATGAAGAACAGAGATTTGGAGTTTCTCATAAAGAGCAGATTAAAGATCTGAAGCGGAATCTTGATGTTTTAACCCTGAGTGCCACACCTATCCCCCGAACTCTGCATATGGCCCTGGCCGGGGTAAGGGATATGAGCCTGATTGAAACTCCCCCCCGTAATCGATATCCTATCCGGACTTATATTAGAGAATTTGACGAACCATTGATAAAAGATTCTTTCAGAAGAGAAATGGACAGGGATGGGCAGATATATTTTGTGCATAATCGGGTGGAAGATATAAATAAAAAGGCTGATCAGCTTCGTGAACTGGTACCGGAAGCCAATATTGCTGTTGCTCACGGCCAGATGAGTGAAAACCGTCTGGAACAAATTATGCATGATTTTTATCACAGAGAATATGATGTTTTGGTCTGTACAACCATTATCGAGAATGGACTTGATATCCAGAATGTAAATACTATCATTATAAATCGTGCTGATAGAATGGGACTGGCTCAGCTATATCAGCTGCGGGGCCGGGTGGGCAGGACCAATAGAATTGCCTATGCCTACCTTTTATATAAAAAAGACAGGGTTCTTTCTGAAGTTGCTGAAAAAAGGCTTAAAGCAATAAAAGAATTTACAAATCTTGGTTCTGGATTTAAAATAGCCATGCGGGATCTGGAAATTAGAGGAGCCGGTAATTTACTGGGCCCGGAACAGCACGGTCATATAGCGGCAATTGGATTTTCTCTTTACTGTAAACTTCTTGAAAATGCGGTAGAAGAATTAAAAGGTGAAAAGGAAGAAACTAAAGAACTGGAAATCGATCTCGGACTTGATGCCTATTTACCCGATGATTATATTCCGGATTCCCGACAGAAAATTGAAATATATAAAAAGATAGAAGAGGCCCGGAGTGAATCCCAGATAGAAGATATCAAAGTAGAACTCAAAGACAGGTTCGGTGATCTGCCTGAGGTGGTAAATAATCTGGTAGAAATGGGCAGTATCCGCATTAAGGCTAAGTCCCTGGGTGTAGAAAAAATAAACAGAGACGAGAACATTATTTATCTTCATTTTGAAGGTATGGAATCTCTTGAGGGAGCAGAAGTAATGGATTTGATTGATAAATATCCCCGGAAGATAAAAATTCGTTCGGCAAACAAACCGGTGATTGGAGTGAAAACTTCCGGAAATGGTTTTCCTGATCTTCTGGAGGAGGTTCTTAATAATCTGGCCCGGATGGTAGCCGCCTGACAGGATCAGTAAAATGGATGTAGTTTGATATTTCATCAGACCCGGCAAAACTTATACCGGTTATTTTTTAGGTGTGGGGGAAAGGATAGTGGGATTTTTTATGTCTGATAAAAAAGGAGCCAGTTTCCTGGAAGGGGCATTAATATTAAGTACTGCCGGTATACTGGCGAAAGTGATGGGTTTTGGTTATAGAATTATTTTACCGCGGGTCCTGGGTGAATACGGACTTGGTTTGTATCAAATGGCATATCCTATTTATACTATTCTGCTGGTTGTTTCTCGTTCGGGTATTCCGGTTTCTCTGGCCAAAATGATCTCGGATAGAATTGCCCGTAAAGAGGAGAAATCAGCCTTTCAAATATTTAAAGTGGGCCGTAAGCTGAGTATTATAGTGGGGATTTTCTTTTCTGTTCTTATGGCGATTTTAACTCCGTTCTTGATTGATTTATTCAGCTGGGATTCAGAGGTTTTATATGCAATTTTAGCTCTGGCTCCGGCTATATTTTTTGTTTCTATTATGGCAACTTACCGTGGTTTTTTTCAGGGTCTACAGGATATGGTACCAACCGCCTGTTCCCAGGTGGTAGAACAATTTGTCAGAATGGTTACTATGATTTTACTGGTATATTTATTAATTCCATATGGAGCAGAAATCGCAGCTGCCGGGGCCACTTTTGGTGCTGTTACCGGTTCAATTGTTGGACTTTTACTTTTGTTTTTTATATACTATAAGAGAAGAGAGAGCATCTGGGACTTTTCAAGACGGGGTTCAGCGGCTAATTTTAATTTTAAAGGAATCCTCAAGGAAATGGTTTCCCTGGGACTTCCGGTTACATTTGGAGCTCTGGTTTTGCCTCTGATGAATTTTGTTGATGCGGCGATTGTCCCGGCCCGGCTAAGTCTGGCGGGTTTTATTAATCCTGTTGAGCTGTTCAGTCGACTTTCCGGTATGGCAATGGTTTTAGTAAATTTTCCAGCGATTATTACTATTTCACTGGCCGCAAGTCTGGTTCCGGCTATTTCAGAAGCCTTTGCCCAGAAAAATGAAAAATTGATTACAAAAAGAACCGAAACTGCTCTGCGGTTTACAGTTCTTATTGGTCTGCCGGCTGCTGTGGGCCTCTTTATTCTAGCTGAACCATTAACCTCAGTTATATTTAACAGCCCACAGGCTGCAGTCCCCTTGAGAATAGTCTGCTGGGGTGTAATTTTTATCACCTTACAGCAGACCACAGCTGCTATACTTCAGGGTCTGGGAGAAACAATCATTCCAGCCCGTAATCTGTTTTTCGGGGCTGTGATTAATGCGGTGATTAATTATACTCTTACCTCAATGCCGGCTTTTGGAATTCAGGGTGCAGCTCTGGGTACAGTTGTGGGGTTTGCTCTGGCGGCATTTTTGAACTTATATTATGTAAAACAATACAGCAATTTCAAGATAAATGCCCAACTTTTAATTTTTAAACCTGTTTTTTCGGTACTGGGTATGTCTCTGGTGGTCTGGGGTGGACACAAAATTTTACATAATGTACTTTCTGGTTTTATGGGAAGGCTTTCTTATGGGGTTAGCACTTTTTTGATTGTTCCTGTAGGAGCACTTATATATTTTATTTTTCTTTTACTTTTAAAAGTAGTTGGTTATAATGATCTAAAAATTATACCCAAAATCGGACCTTCAGTGGCTGAATTTCTTAAAAAAATGAATCTGGTAGGTGAATTATAAATGGATATGGATGAGCTTAAAACGGAATTTGAAAAGCTTGTTGAAGTCATGACCCTGCTGCGCGGTCCGGAAGGTTGTGAATGGGATAGAGCTCAGGACTATTATTCCCTTCAGCCCTGTATTATCGAAGAAGCGTATGAAGTGGTGGAAGCTCTGCAGAATGATAATTTATCAGCTCTTCCGGTTGAACTGGGCGATCTTTTATTACAGGTGGTATTCCAGGCCCAGATCGGGCGGGAGAAAGGGGATTTTGATCTGGTCGAGGTGATAAAAGCAATAAAGGGAAAACTGATCAGACGGCATCCCCACGTGTTTGCTGATCGGGAAGTGAAAAACATCCAGGAGATCCTTGATAACTGGGATAGGATAAAAGAAAATGAAAAAAGTGCCGAAAATAATGAAAGAATGGGCTCATCTCGTATGGATCAAGTTTCACAGGTTAATCCGGCTTTAATTCAGAGTTATGAAGTCCAGCAAAAAGCCGCTGAAGTTGGTTTTGACTGGCAGGAAATATGTTCTGTTCTTGATAAAATAGAAGAAGAAGTTAAGGAAGTTAGAGAAGTGATAGAAGCAGAAAAAAAAGAAATGCTAAAAGAAGAAATTGGAGATTTATTATTTTCGGTTGTCAACCTGGCCCGATTTGCGGAATTAAATCCTGAACAGGCACTGTTGTTATCCTTGAATAAATTCAAAAATAGATTTAAGTTTATTGAACAGAAGATGGAAGAAGATGGTCTTAATTTGGAGGAAGAAAATCTGGAGGTTCTGGAAAAATACTGGAATTTAGCTAAAAAACGGGAGGGAAGTTTACAGTGAAAAACGTTCGCAAAGTTTTGGAAGTAACTGCAGTATTATTTATAATGACCCTGGTTCTGGTTAATTCTGCTGCTGCTTTTGAGCTGGATGTAAGGTCGGCTATTTTGGCTGATGCCGAGACCGGCCAGATTCTTTATGAAAAAAATGCTGACGAAAGATTACCAATGGCCAGTATAACAAAGATTATGCCCATGCTGCTGGCGATGGAAGAAATTGAAGCCGGGCGGTTAGCTCTGGAGGATGAGGTTGTTATAAGTAATTATGCCAGTTCAATGGGTGGTTCACAAATATTTCTGGCAGAAAACACAGAAGTCTCCATAGAAAAATTGTTAAAAGCAGTTACTATTGCCTCGGCCAATGATGCAACGGTTGCTCTGGGGGAGGCTATCTCAGGTACCTATAGTTCATTTGTGAATTTAATGAATGAACGTGCAGCAGAGCTGGGAATGGAGGATACCAATTTTATTAATTCAACCGGACTTCCGGCCGAAAANCACTATACAACAGCCCGGGATATAGTAAAGATGTCCCGGGAAGTAATCAAATACGATCTTNTACTGGAATGGGGCCAGATATGGACCGAAAATATNCAGCTGCCCGGGCGTGAGGCAATGCTGGTCAATACCAATCGGCTGATAAANTCATATCCCGGNATGGATGGNATNAAAACNGGTTATACCAGTGAGNCNGGTTANTNNNTGGCANCTACGGCAGAAAGAAATGATGTTCGNCTNATNTCAGTGGTTATGAAAACTGAAAGTCCCGAAGAAAGGCGTGAATTGACCAGCCGATTATTAAATTATGGCTATAATAATTTTTCTCGCGAAATATTTTTAAGAGATGAAGAGGAGATTCAAAATATTGATTTACCCGGGGGCAGTGAGAGATATATCACCGGCCGGGCTGAGGGAACACTACAGGTGGCAGTTCAGAGAAGTAACCGGGATAAGTACAGTGCTGAGTTCATTGAAAAAAAAGATTTAAGCGCTCCGGTTAAAGAAGGAGATATTGTGGGTGAATATGTGGTCAAAGAATCCGGTGCTGTAATTAACAGTGTTAATATTAGAGCTGTTCAAGACATCGGGCGGGCCAATATATTTGTGCGCCTGTGGCGAAGTTTTGTTGCCTGGATAGGCAGTATTATTTCTTCAGTCTAAATTTATTATATTTCAGATGCTGATTAATATCTTAATTACCGCTGTGGGGCTTAACACAGCGGTAATTCTTTGTTTCCGGCAAGTTCTTTAATTTTTCATAATAGAACAAAATCAATTTTTTCTTAAAAAAACCGCAAAAAGGTCTTGACAGTGAGAAATATAGATGTTAATATAAGAAGCGTCGCATAAAAATGGTCCGT
>SL_8KL_010_SEDDRAFT_10000543_pt1 | contig 32999 bp, 35 predicted proteins | sample SodLakKL_010_SED_4_FD_11160 | JGI IMG/M metagenome (IMG submission 11160)
ACCGTCCCGCTCCGCAAGGCCAAGGACAAGCCGGTCCAGCAGCGCGCCGACTACGCGGTAAAGGCCGTGCGCGAACACCTCGCGAAACACTTCTCCGTCGACGAGGAGGACGTCCTGCTCGACGCCTCGATCAACGAGGCGCTCTGGGCAAAGGGTCGCCAGAACCCGCCGAGCAAGCTGCGCGTCCGCGCGGCGCGGTTCGTCGAGGACGGCGAGCCCATCGTCGAAGCCGAGACCGCGGAGTAACGTGTTACGGGCGACATTCACCGGCTCGTCGTACGTGGGCGTCTTCGCCCGCGTCGCCGACGACCTCCTGTTGGTCCGACCGGACGTGGACGATGACCTCGCAGCGGACCTCGGCGAGGAACTCGAAGCCGACGTCCTCCCAACCACCGTCGGCGATTCCAACACCGTCGGCGCGCTCGCTACCGGCAACGAGGCCGGGATCCTCGTTTCCGACCGGGCGACCGAGCGCGAGAAGGCACGTATCGCCGAGGCCGCTGACCGCGAGGTCCGCGAACTCCCCGGGAGGATCAACGCCGCCGGCAACGTCGTCCTCGCGAACGATTACGGCGCGTACGTCCACCCCGACCTCCCGCGTGAGGCGGTGATGACCGTCCGCGACGTGCTTGAGGTCCCCGTCGAACGGGGCGACCTCGCCGACGTGCGAACGGTCGGCGCGGCCGCAGTCGCCACCAACACCGGCGTCCTCTGTCACCCGAAGGCACGCGAACCGGAGCTGCAGGCGGTCGAGGAGACGCTCGACGTCCGCGCCGACCTCGGCACGATCAACTACGGCGCGCCGCTCGTCGGCTCCGGGCTCGTCGCCAACGATGCCGGCTACGTCGTCGGCGAGGACACCACCGGTCCGGAGCTCGGCCGCATCGAGGAGGCGCTCGGGTTCATCGACTGAACCGGGCGCTGGCGACGATCCTCACGCGACCACCGGTCCGGCCCCGACCGTACCCACTTTTAGCAAGACTCTTCCGTCTCCCTGTCCGATTCCTGAACATGAACGCGTACACCGTGAGTGGTCGGTTCCAGAGCCGCGATGGGGATCAAGCATTCACGAAGGAGATCGAAGCCGAGAACGAGTCGCTCGCCCGCGAGCGGCTCTATACGTTGGTCGGGAGCCAGCACAACCGCAAACGAACACAGATCGAGATCGACGAGGTCGTGCTCGCATGATGGGCGGCGGCCAAGAGCAGCTTCAGCAGCTCTCACAGGAGCTCCAGATGCTCGATCAGGAGATCGAGAGCCTGGAGGAGGAGATCGAGGGACACCAGACCGAACAGACCGAGATCGATGAGGCCGTCGAGGCGATCGAGACGCTTGAGTCGGGGGCAACGGTGCAGGTGCCGCTCGGCGGCGGGGCCTACGTCCGTGCGGAGGTCGACGACATCGACGAGATCATCGTCTCGCTGGGCGGCAACTACGCCGCAGAACAGGACCGTGACGACGCGGTCGACGTCCTCCAGCGGAAACGCGAGTCGCTCGATGACCGGATCGAGGAGACGCGCGAGGAGATCGACGAGCTCGAATCCGAAAGCACCCAGCTCGAACAGCAGGCACAACAGATGCAACAGCAGATGCAACAACAGCAGATGCAGCAGCTCCAACAGCAGGCGGACGACGAGTGAGGTAACCGAACGTGTTTGACGGACTGAAAGACAAACTCAGTAGCTTCCGGAAGGACGTCGAGGAGTCGGCTGAGGTGGAGGAAACCGAGGAGCCGGCGGACACCGAAGCGTCCGCCGACCCCGAAGGCTCGACCGACATCGAGGCCGACGAGGCGGCGACCGCCGCGGTCGACGACAACGAGGAGGCTGCGGGGACAGCGGGGGCCTCGGAAGACGCGGACCCAGTCGGCGTCGAGCGCGACGCTGGAGCGGTAACCGCCGAGGGAGACACGGGTGCGGCGACCGCTGGCGGCGACGCCGACGATGCGGGGTCGAACGAGCCCAGCGCCTTCCAGCGCGCGAAAGCGTTCGCGACCGGGCGGATCATCATCGAGGAGGAGGACCTCGAAGACCCGCTTTGGGACCTCGAAATGGCGCTTCTGGGCAGCGATGTCGAGATGAGCGTCGCCGAACAGATCCTCGAGACGGTGCGTGAGAACATGCTCGGCGAGTCGCGCAAGCAGGTCGAAACGACCGGCGAGCTCGTCGAGTCGGCGCTGTATGACGCCCTGCTGGAGGTGATCGCCGTCGGACAGTTCGACTTCGAGGAGCGGATCGCCGAGGCCGACAAGCCGGTCACGCTCGTCTTTACGGGCGTCAATGGGGTCGGCAAGACGACCTCCATCGCGAAGCTCTCCGAGTGGCTCGAAGACCGTGGGTACTCCTCCGTGCTCGCGAACGGCGACACCTATCGGGCCGGCGCGAACGAGCAGATCGCCGAACACGCCGACCGACTCGACCGCGAACTCATCGCTCACGATCAGGGTGGCGATCCCGCCGCGGTGATCTACGACGCCATCGAGTACGCCGAGGCCAACGACGTCGACGTCGTCCTCGGTGATACCGCCGGTCGGCTCCACACGAGCGACGACTTGATGAGCCAACTCGAGAAGATCGCCCGCGTCGTCGACCCGGACATGACCATCTTCGTCGACGAGGCGGTCGCCGGACAGGACGCCGTCAACCGCGCGAAGGAGTTCAATTCGGCCGCGACGATAGACGGCGCGATCCTGACGAAGGCCGACGCCGACTCCTCNGGCGGGGCCGCNATCTCCATCGCGTACGTCACCGGNAAGCCCATCCTCTTTTTGGGCACCGGACAGGGGTACGACGACCTCACCCGGTTCGACCCGGAAGCCCTCGTGGAGAGCCTNCTCGGGGACTAACGGGCGTCGTTTTTCCGGGGGCTGANATAAAAGGAGCTNCAGGNTTTAAAACGGGAGCCGNCTACTCGTAGGCGGCGATCCCGGTGAGGTCCTGTCCGAGGATCAGCGTGTGGATGTCGTGGGTACCCTCGTAGGTGTAAACCGTCTCCAGGTTCGCCATGTGACGCATCGGCGAGTAGTCGGCGGTGATCCCGTTGCCGCCGAGCATCTCGCGGGCGATCCGCGACTGGTCGCGGGCCATCCGGACGTTGTTGCGTTTGGCCATCGAGACGTGCTGTGGGCGGAGGTCGCCGCGCTCTTTCAGCTCCGCGAGCCGGTAGGCGAGCAGCTGGCTCGTCGTGATCTGTGTCGCCATCTCCGCGAGTTTGTCCTGTTGGAGCTGGAATCGCGCGATCGGGCCGCCGAACTGGTCGCGCTCCAAGGCGTACTCGCGGGCCTGTTCGAAGCAGTCGCGTGCGGCACCGATCGCCCCCCACGCGATCCCGTAGCGGGCCTGCGTGAGACACGAGAGCGGACCCTTCATGCCGCTCACGCCCGGCAGGCGGTTCTCCGCCGGCACCCGGACGTTCTGGAGGCTGATCTCGCCGGTGATGGAGGCGCGAAGCGAGAGCTTCTCGTCGATCTTGTTCGTCGTCACGCCGTCGCGGTCGGTCTCGACGAGGAACCCGCGCACGGGGCTGTCCTCCGCGGAGGTCTCTCGCGCCCAGACGACGGCGACGTCGGCGATGGGCGAGTTGGTGATCCACGTCTTCGATCCGTCGAGAACATACGCATCGCCGTCCTTCTCCGCGCGCGTCTCCATCGCGGAGGGGTTCGAGCCATGTTCCGGTTCGGTCAGCCCGAAGCAACCCACCTTCTCGCCACGCCCCAGCGCGGGGAGCCAGCGTTCCTTCTGTTCGTCGCTGCCGAAGGCGTGAATGGGGTACATCACGAGCGCGCCCTGCACGCTCGCCATCGATCGGAGCCCCGAGTCACATGCCTCGAGCTCCTGCATCAGGAGCCCGTAGGCGGTCTCGGAGACTCCGGGAAGGCCGTAGCCGTCGAGGTTGGGCGCATAAAAGCCGAGTTCACCCATCTCGGGGATGAGTTCGGTCGGGAACGTGCCCGCCTCGAAGTGTTCAGCGATGTCGGGTCGGACCTGTTCGTCCACGAATCGCCGGGCAGTGTCACGGATCAGGCGCTCCTCGGCGTCGAGGTCGGCCTCGAGATCTACATAATCCAGCATGATCGAAGCTGAGCGTTCGGTCGACAAAAACCGTTCGGGATGCCGACGATCATGGACGCAAAGAAGTCGGCAGATCCCGGAGTATGCTGCCGATAAGTTCTGAAAACGAGCCGATCCTCAGCCGTCGGCCGCGGTGTCGGGCCCGTCGTTAGCCGAGCGATATGCGTCATAGCGATCCCGCACCTTCGGGACGATCCCCTGTCGGAAGTATAAAAAGAGGACGACGAGGAGCGCCCCGAGCGCCGCCGTCCGCCATTGACCGATCTCGCCGAGGAACTCATCGAGGAGGACGATGGCACCGGCCCCGACGACCGGGCCGAGGAGCGTGCGTGAGCCGCCGAGCACGAGCATGACGAGCACCAGCACGTCGACGGCCTGAAACTCGAACATCGAGGGCAACACGTAACCCTCCGATTGGGCGTAGAGCGGGCCGACGGCCCCGACGATGGATGCGCCGAGCGCGCCGGCGAACACCTTCGTTCGGATCACGTCAATGCCGGCGGCCTCCGCGGCGACCGGGTCCTGCCGCACGGCGTCGAACGCCGCCCCCCACCGCGAGTCACGAAGCCGGGCGTACCCGACGAGTGAGGCGAGCAGCACGGCGATGAGCACGTACGCGAAGGCGACACGCTCGTCCACGCCGGCGAGGTCGGCGATCGGTGCCACCGAAAGCCCGTCGAAGGGGAACCCCGTGCTCCCGCCGGTGATATCCCGTGCGCCGACGAAGAACTCCAAGGCGGCGAGTTGGAGCGCGAGCGTGAGGATGGCGAGCACGATGACCGTCATCCCTCGCCTGGCGGCCACGTAGCTCACGGCCGCGCCGAGCGCGCCGGCGGCGAGCGCGCCGAGCGGCAGCGTGGCCCACGCGGAGATGCCGACCGCCTCCGCGATCAACGCGGTGGTATATGTGCCGATGCCGGCCAAGGCCCCGAAAAAGAGGAACAGCTGATCGGTGTGGGCGAAGACGATGTTGAGCGCGACGGTGAGCGTCGCGAACACCAAAAACAGCGCGACGATCCGAAGCTGGTAGGTCGCCCCGCCGGCCGTGACGATGAGCGGAAGCGGAAGGAGGACGAGCGCGAGCGCGGCGATCTGGGTCGCGTCGGCGCGCGGGATCATGATATCTCCTCCGGGCGGGCGATGAGGACGGCGACGGCGACCGCGAACAACAGGACGTTCGCGAGGTAGGCGCCGACGACGAAGTTCGCGGCGGTGATCACGAGTCCGAGGCCGAACCCGGCGAGCACCGTCCCGCGGAGGTCACGGACGCCGCCGACGATGGCGACGATGATCGCGAAGACGGTCAACTCGAAGCCGGCCGAGACGGTCACGTCGGAGCTGGCCGCGCGGAGCAGCCCCGCGATACCCGCNAGGACGAGGCTNACGACGAAGATGATGGTGCGGATCCGCCGCGGGTTCACCCCACACAGCAGCGCNCCCGTTTCGTNGTGGACGACGGTCCGGGTGGCGGTGCCGAGGCGGGTCCGGTCGAGAAAGCCGAAGAGCCCGGNGAGGACGGGGATCGCGACCGCGAACGTGAGCACCGTCGAGCCACGGACCCCGATACCGGCGAGTTCGACGCCGGGGACGCCGTGGGCGAGCGAGTAGGTGAGCGGCACGTAGACGTACATGAGGCCGTCGAGCGCGATGGCGAGCCCGAGGGTAACGAAGATCCCGAGGACGATCCGCTCTTCGCCCTCGGAGCGATAGACGCTCGACAGCAACGTTCTGTCGACGACGAGTCCGAGGGTCGCGACGACGATGAGCCCGGTAAGCGCGCCGACGGCGACGCTGCCGATCGCGCCGGCGACCGTGACCGCGACGACGACGGCGATGACCGCGAAGGTCCCGAGCGCGAGGTTGAGGACGTTCCCGAGCCCGAAGACGAGGGTGATGGCGGCCCCGAGCAGCGCGAACGACAGGCCACGGGCTAGCCCGTCGATCACGAGCTCGATCCCCGTCGTAAGCGACATACCTGTTTCGTCTGCGGATGGCGTCCGGATCGGTATGTCTCCTTCGATACGTCGCCATCGATGGACGGTGCCGTACACCGGCGGATAGATGTGTACAGCAACGAAAGGGATTTGACAGCGGAGCGATGAGGGAAGATATGCTCGAAGTCGACGGGATCACGCGGACCTACGGCGGGTTGACCGCCGTCGACGACGTCGGGTTCGCGGTCGAGCCCGGCGAGATCGTCGGCGTCATCGGCCCGAACGGGGCCGGCAAGACGACGCTTTTTAACGCCGTGACCGGAGTCGACGCACCGGATTCGGGATCCGTCCGCCTCCACGGCGAGGAGCTCGTCGGCGCGCGGCCGAACGCGGTCTGTCGTGCGGGGCTCGCACGGACCTTCCAATCGGTCCGAACGTTCGACGAGTCGACCGTCCGAGAGAACGTGTTCGCGGGGGCCCGCTTCGGCGGTGGCCACGACCGCGACGCCGCTGCACGGGCGACGGCCGCCGCGCTCGATCTCGTCGACCTCGCGGGGGACGCCGACAGACACGCAAGCGACCTTCCGATCGCGGCGAGAAAACGGGTCGAACTCGCGAGAGCGCTCGCGACCGACCCGGACGTGCTGTTGCTCGATGAGATCGGCAGCGGGCTCACCCCCGTCGAGATCGACGCGCTCACCGAAACGATCGTCCGGATCCGCGATGAGCGAGGGGTCGCCGTCGTCTGGATCGAACACGTGACGGACGCCCTCTTCGACGGGGCCGATCGCGTGCTCGTCCTCGATGACGGCGTGCTGATCGCCGCGGGAACACCGACGGAGATCCGCGCGAACGACCGGGTCGCCGAGGCGTACCTCGGGGGCGGACCCGAGCGAGCGGCGGAGACGACCGCGATGGCGGGGGCGTCGACGGCATCGTCGAAGCCATCGACGGCCGCGACCGATGGCGGCGACAACGACGGCGGAACCGGAACGGAGCGATCGCAGTGATCCGGGTCGAGAACGTCGACGTCGCCTACGGCGACTTACAGGTCCTCTGGGACGTCTCGCTGGAGGTCCGCGAGTCGGACGGGGTCGTCGCACTCGTCGGGCCGAACGGCGCAGGGAAGTCCACGCTGCTCAAGGCCATCTCCGGGCTCGTACCGGTCGCCGACGGGCGGATCGAACTCTTTGGCGAGGACGTCTCCACGCTCCGCCCCGAGACGATCGTCAAGCGTGGGTTCATTCAAGTACCGGAGGCGCGACACCTGTTCGACGGGATGACCGTCGAGGAGAACCTCCGAATGGGCGCATACACGCGCTCCGATGACGTCTCGGGGACGCTCACGTCGGTCTTCGAGCTGTTTCCCGTCCTCGAAGACAGACTCGATCAGCGGGCGGGGACGCTCTCGGGCGGCGAACAGCAGATGCTCGCCATCGGCCGCGCGCTTATGGCAGACCCGAAGGTGCTCGCGTTGGACGAACTCTCCGTCGGACTCGCCCCGCAGCTCGTTCGCCGGACCTTCGACGCGGTCGCCGAGTTGAGCGAGGAGCTGACCGTCATCCTCGTGGAACAACACGTCGACGAGGCGCTGGCGCTCGCCGACAGGGGATACGTCCTCGAAAAGGGAACGATTGCGGCCACGGGAACGGGCGAGGAACTGCTCGAAAGCGACCGCGTCCGAACCGCGTATCTCGGGTGAGGCCCACTGCGGCCCACGGTCGACCCCGTTCGGTTCAGGCCTCAATAAAGTCGTACTCGTCCGGATCGAACCCCGCAAGCGGGTCGGAGCGGACGGTGGGTTCGAGCCGCCAGTCGCCGTCGGGATAGTGGTCCGGTGGCTCGGCCTCGAAGCCGCTGAGCATGTGTCTGAACCCGTCCAGTTCGCCCCATTCGGTGTACCGAAGCGGCTCCGCGAGCAGCGTGTCGAACTCGATGCCGCGGATCGCCGCCGCGATCTCGGCCGGGTCGGCCTCGTCCGCTTCCTCGATGGCGGCGGCGATCAGCTTCCCCGTCAGGTAGCCGTACGCCTCATGGGTGTCGAACCTGGCGTCCATTTCGTCGACGAACCGCTCGGCGACCTCGCCGAACGCGTCGCCGAACGGGTCGCTGACGTGGAGGTGAAGGAACCCCTCGGTGGCGTTCTCGCCGAGACCGCTTGCGAGGACGTCCGGCGGAAGCCCCGCACCGGTCGTGAGCTCGGGGTCGAGGCCGATCTCCAGCGCCTGGTTGTGGATCGCGATGGACCCCGGCGGGTGGCCAGTCGCGATCAGCAGGTCGAGGTCGTCGGGGAAGTCCCGCAAGAACGGCGTGAAGTCGTCCTCGGTGACCGGCGCCGTCGCGAGTTCCAACGTGACGTCGTCGGGGATCAGCGCCTCGAGGCTCGCTTCGAGGGTCGTTCCCCACTCGTAATCGCCGATGATGGCACCGACGGTGTCGTACCCGCGCTCCTCGATAAGCTCGATCTGCGGGAGGACGTCCGAGACGGCCGGCTGTGACCCCACACGGAAGGTGTAGCGGGTGTCCTTCGGGAGGATCCTGTGTGAACCGGCCATGTGTAACAGGACCGGGACGGACAGCTCCTCGGCGGTTTCGCGGGTTCGGAGCGCAACGTCGCTCGAGACCGGGCCCGTGATCGCGACCGCGTTGTCGCGCTCGACGAACCGCCTGAAGACGGTGTCCGCCTCACCGGGGTCGCTGCCGGTGTCGGCCGTCTCGACGACCAACTCCCGGTCGAGGACACCCCCGTCATCGTTGATTTCCTCGACGGCGAACGCCAGGCCGGCCTCGTGGGCCTGTCCCCACGCCGCAAACCCGCCGGAGAGCGGTTGGAGCGCGCCGATCGTGAGTACATCGCCGTCGTCGCCGTTGCCCAGACAGCCGGCGAGTGCCGCCGGGCCGACCGCCGCCGTCGCCGCGGCTGCCCCGCTCGACCGCAACAACGACCGCCGGGTGAGCCGCGTCCCATCGCGTGTCATATCCGAATGCTCGGGCGTGAACCCGTTAGTACCTTGCGGATCCGTACATCAATGATCGAAGTTGTACGTCGGATCACCCCTCGACATCGGCCGCGCGGTCGGTGCTCACGACGTAGATACCGGCGGCCATGATCGCGCCGCCGAGCAGGAAGCCCGTGCCGAGCGACTCGCCGAGGAAGACGGCCCCGAGGGCCCCGCCGACGACGGGTTGGGCGAAAAAGAACACCGCGACCGTTCCGGCGTCGAGGTACTCCAACCCCTTATACCAGCAGTACCACGCGACCGCGGTCCCGGCGACGCCGAGATAGATGATGGCGGCGATCACCGCGGGCGTGAACGCGGCGAGGTCGACCGTCGCGTCCGTGAGTCCGAGTTCGATCGGGACGGCGAGCGCGAGGATGGGGACCGAAAGCGCCGTCGAGTATGTCGCCGTCTCCAACGCGGAGTAGCGACGGATAAGCGGCGCACCCCAAACGGTGTATCCCGCCCACGTGACGCTCGCGAGCACGAGCATCGTGATCCCGACGCCGCCGCCTGCCCCGAGCGTCGAGAGGTCGTGTCGCCCCGCGACGACCACGCCGGTCCCGACGAGTGCCGCGATCATGCCGATCGCCCGCCGGCGGGTCACCGACTCGCCCAAGACGATCACACCGAGAAGGACGGTAAACACGGGGGTCGTCACCGTGATCAGCGAGCCCTCGCCGGCGGTCGTGAGGTCGGTGCCGACGAACTGTGTCGCGAGTGACCCAGCGACCCAGACGGCGAGCATCCCGAACCCGAGCCAGTCGCGCGTCGAGAACGTGCGATCAGGGTAGTAGAGCCGGACGACCGCGAGCAGCGTCGCCGCGCCGAGTGAAACGCGAACGAACGCGAGCGTGAGCGGGGGGACGGCCGCGAAGGTCCACTTGCTGATGACGTAGAGACCGCCCCAGAGGACGGCGGCGACGAGCGGGGCGAGCGCCCAGCCGATCCGCCCCGTAGGGAGCGACCGACGACCGGCCGTCATTGTCGCTCGCGGAGCCGGCGGGGAGGGATCGCCAATGCGGGGGAAATCGACACCGTCGCTCAGTCGTCCCCGGCGGCCCAGGTGGTGTCGTGGTCAACGTGCCCGGCACGGACCCGTCGTGCGTAGGCGGCGAAGTTGTCGAAGATCGACTTGACCGCACACGCCGCCTCGTACTGCGTGGCGTCGATCCCGGCGAGCACGTCGTCGACGCGGGCGTCGCCGAGGCGGTCGCGTTTCCCCTCGGTGACGCTCCGGGCGGTCTCGATGTCGTACTCAGGGTGGAACTGCACCCCGAAGCAGTGTCCCTTCCGGAAGGCGTGAACGCCGTAGTCGTTTTCAGCGAGCAGGCGTGCGCCCGGCGGGAGGTCGACCACGGCGTCGCCGTGGGTGGTGAAGACGGTGAACTCCTCGGGGACGTCGGCGAAGAGCTCGTCGCCGCGGTGGCGAACGGTATTATACCCGATCTCGAAGTCGTCCATCCCCGTGACGCGCCCGCCGAGCGCCTCCGCGAGCACCTGATGGCCGTAACAGACCCCAAGGATGGGCACGCCGTCGTCGGCCGCCTCGGCGACGTACTCGATGAGCGGCGGGATCCACGGTTTGTCCCAGTAGACCGACGAGCGCGAGCCAGTGATCACGATCCCGTCGAAGTCGGTGTGTTCCGGGAGGTGGCCGTCGGTCGCGTCGAACTCGGCGAGGTCGGCGTCGAGCTCCCGTCTGAAGTTGCGTCGGGTGTCCATCCCGTCGTGGGCGGCGTTCAACAGCGCGAAGCGAAGCCGGGTCATGAGTCGGAAGGACGGGAGGGCCGTTCAAAACCGTTGTGCCCACGCGAAAGGATGCCGCAGTTCGATCGGGCGGATCGATGGATCGGCCGCCGGGACGCGGTCGACCGATCCCTCACCCCTCGGGAAAAGCGACAGGTACAGGGCCGTTCATCCCGTACCACGGAGCGTGACAGACGACGCTGACGCCGACCCGACGGCGCACGGCGGGGCCACACGCCGTTCGGCGGGCTCCGGGACGGGTGCCGATCAGGTCGACGCGGAGGGGCAGGTCGACCCGGCAGCGGCGGATACCCCCGAGGGCGACCGATTCAAACCCCCGGAGGACATCGATTTCTCGGACCTCTCGCTCCCGCAACGGGTCTTCGTCGCCGCGCTTCAAAACCCCATGCGGGGCGTGTTCATCCTCATCCTGTTCGCGTTCGCGTTCTCGTTTTATATCGCGTTCTGGATGGCGTTTCCCCAGGCGGCCGCCTTCGTCTCGGCGCTGGGACTCGTGTTGATCGGCATCCTAGTCGGGATCTATTTTGTCCTCGATCGGGTGACGTGAGGGCGACGGCGGTCGACGGCGGTCGACGCGGTTGGTTCTTCGGTTTATAAACGATGCTATCCGAATCATAACCATACCACGGCGGTCGGCGCGCTCCGGTGAGCGCCCGGAGGGCGCGAAACCGAGCGCGAGGGAGCCCACGGCTGGCGGCTCCGCCAGCCGTGGCGAGGTTGGGGAGGCGTGAGGTTGCGGTGAGGTTGCGGTGAGGTTGCGGTGAGGTTGCGGTGAGGATGCGCTACGGGTGTGGCGGCGGTACCGGTGTGGAGGCGGTGATCGATCCTCGCTCGGCACCCCACCGAATGCGCCAGATGACCGTGTTCACTTATATATGTCCACAAGATCCCCGCGACCGCAAATACCCAACCTGAGCAAACAGCTCCTCGACTCGTATCCTTGAGCGACCGGCTGTTCACGGGCAAATACTCTCTGAAGAAGCGGATGTCAAGGGAGTCAGTATACCACGTAAACCGTCATGAGGTGGATTTGTACTCGCCAAAATGGTCCGGGCGTGCGGCGCTTCGCGCCGTTCCGGGCTGCGACGTGTCTGCTCAAATCTCCCGGACGCTTTTCCAACACTGATGACTCGCTTCGCTCGTCAATATAGTGTTGGAAAAGCGTCCTGACGGAGTTCCACGCGAGCGTCAGCGAGCGTGGAGCAAGTCAGGACGTGAATGACGAAGCGGCTGCTGCAGAATGCAGCAGCCGCGAGGAATGAACGTCCTGACGGAGATTTGAACTCCGGTCCCTGGCTCCGCAAGCCAAGAGGATAGTCCACTACCCTACCAGGACTCAACTTCAACTACCGGGGAGGTACTTAAGACGGTTACGGTCCGGGCGTTCCGTGTCCAGCGATCGCACACACCCACGCACGCGACACGGCTATATCCGCTCGTGACATCCGAGAGGTATGAATCGACGGACCCTGCTTGCCGGAACGGCGATCGCGCTCGCCGGCTGTACGGCAGGCGCCGAGCCGGAAAGCGGGTTCGACACGGGGAACGACAGCGGGATCGACGAGGGCGACGGCGCTGGCGACGGCACCGAAGACACCAACCGAAATCACGACGGTAACGACGTCGGTGACGGCATCGATAACGACCTCGTGCTCGATCTCGTCAAAACCGCGCCGGAGATGCCCGCCGGCGCGGTAGACGTCGCCGTCGACGCCGACGAGTTGCACATCGACGGGACCGTCACGGGTGAGACCGGGTGTCACGTTCCCGCAGTCGAGACGGCGACGGTCGAAGGCGACGAACTGCGACTGGTCGTGACCGCCGTCTCCGATGCGGCCCCGGACCAACTCTGCACGCTCGCGCTCACCGAGGTCGGCTACGAGGTCGACGTGGGGTTCGCGGGCGACCTCCCCGAGGCGGTCACTGTCGTCCACGACGATGCGGCCGGCCGGAAAACGGTGACGACCGAACCGCTCCCGGCGGTGCCGGCCGCCTCCAACGGGGAATAACCCTCCCTGCGCCACGCCGAGCGATTTTATTCCTCGCCCGTCCAATGATCGCCAATGCGGCTGGATGAGTTCCTCGAGTTCGAGACGAACGAGCGCGCCGAGCGCCGCCGACTCGCCCGCGAGAAGGACTACGGGATACTCGACCACCTCGACTCCTTCGAGCGGCGCTTCGAGGAACACGTCTCCGATGATGCCATCGTCGGCAGCGTCTCGCCGTCCATCTTCGTCGGCCGCGCGAACTACCCGACCGTCTCCACCGGACTGCTCTCCCCGGTCGGGCGCGAGACCGACGCCGAACGGTTCGCGACCTCCGCGGCATGGTACGACGAGAGGGTGTCCATCACCGACGTGTTCGACCGCCGGACGAGCCTGCTCAATTCGACGAAGGGCGTCGACGTGGGCGGTGTGTCGTCGACGGGATCGGCGTCATCGGCCGGGCACGCAGGGCTGGGCGGCTCCGTCGAGGACGTCTGGGACGGCTGGCTCGGCGTCCAGCGCGAGGTCGCGATCGCCGACCGGCCGGTTGCCGTCGAGATCGGCCTGGACGGCCGGCCGGACCTCGACCTTGACGTTGGACTCGACGACATCAAGACGCCGACCGGTCCGCGGGCGGCGGCCCGAACCGCCGAACTCGGTGAGAACCCGTACGTCCCCCGCCCGGTGAAAAAGACCCTTGAGGACGATGACTGGCGGGCACAAGGGGCGATGGCCTACCTCTACCGCCGCGGGTTCGACGTCTACGACATCAACTCCATCCTCTCGGCGGGCGCGCTGGGGCAGGGGTCGAACCGACGGCTCGTGCCGACGCGCTGGTCGATCACCGCCGTCGACGACACGATCGGCCAGTACCTCCGGGGAACGGTTCGGGACGCGCCGACCATCGACGCCGTGGAGGTGCACCGAAACGAGTTCCTCGGCAACGCCTTCTGGGTCGTCCTCGTCCCCGGTCACTGGGAGTTCGAGCTGGTCGAGATGAAAGCCCCGGGCTCGGTGTGGAACCCCGACCCGGACGCCGGGATCTATCTCGCGGCCGCAAGCGAGGGGCGCGACGGGCGGACCGGCTACGTCGAGGAGACGGCCGGCGCGTACTACGCCGCCCGGCTCGGGGTCCTCGAACACCTCCATGACCGCGACCGCCAGGCGAAAGCCCTCGTCTGCCGGCACGTCTCCGACGACTACTGGGGACCCGTCGGCGTCTGGCAGGTTCGCGAGGCGGTGAGAAACGCCTTCGAGGGCGAACATGGGACCGCAGAGACCGTCGGGGAGGCGCTTCGGGGCGTCACGGAACACCTCCCGATTTCGCTCGCACGTCTTCGCCGGAAGTCGACGCTCGCGGCCGGCCTGCAGGCGACGCTCGGCGACTTTGGTGGCCTCGGCGACGACAGCGACTTCGGCGGGGAAACCTGAGCGGGCCCCTACTCGACGCGTTTCGCGAAACCGAAGCGCGGCTTCAACTCCTCGACGACGACGGTAACCGACTCGCCGACCGTCGTGTCGGGAACGAACAGCGTGTAGCCGTCGAGGTAGGCGATCCCGTCACCCTCCTCGCCGACCCCCTCGATCTCGACGTCAACCCGGTCGCCCGCGGAAACCGGTGCCGTAAGGAATCCCTTCGCGACGAGGTAGACCTCGGAGGACGAGTCGCGGGAGGCCGGCGGCGACATCGTTCGGACGTACTCGAAGGTGGACTCCACGTCGCGGCGGAAGTCATCCAGATCCTCGCCCTGAAACACCTTCACCACGAAGTCGCCGCCGGGCCCGAGTAGCTCCTCGGCGACGTCGAACGCCTGCCGAGCCAGGTGGACCGACCGGGCGTGATCCAGCGAATACTCGCCGGTCATGTTCGGCGCCATATCGGAGACGACGACGTCCGCGCCGTCGTCGCCGACGGCCTCCCGGAGGTAGTGACGGGTCCGCTCCTGGGTCATGTCGCCGCGCAGGGTGACCACGTCGTGGTCCGCGAGGTCCTCGAAGTCATCGATCCGCTGGAGGTCGACGCCGACGACCGTTCCGGTCTCCCCGACTGCCTCCGCGGCGACCTGGAGCCACCCGCCCGGAGCGGCCCCGAGGTCGACGACCCGGTCGCCGGGTGCGAACAGCCCGGCCTCCTCGTCGATCTGTTTCAGCTTGTACGAGGCACGGCTTCGGTAGCCCTCCTGTTTCGAGCGGTTATAATACTCGTCGCGTCGGGTCATGTGCGGCCCACCGGCGGGGAGCCGACCCGCAGCGCGGCCGTTGACGAATTTCTCTCCATGGAGCTATGAAGACGTTCCACTCGGAAAGCGACATCGGATGTCGCCGGGGCTTCCGGGAGGGGCATGACGGGACTCAATCGCCCGTATCCGCCTCCGCACGATATCGCCGGCTCACCGCCTTCCAGCGGCCAGACCGGAACAGCCCGTAGTTGATCCCGCCGGGAACGAACGACTCTAAGACGAGCGCGAGATAGAGCCCGGCGACGCCGAGCGGGCTGACGAGTCCGATCAGCGCGGCGGGCAGCGCGAACAGGTAGCGGCCGATAAGCGAGGCGACGAACGGCCAGCGGGTGTCGCCGGCTCCGACGAGCGCCCCGGTGGAGGTACCATCGAGCCCGAGGCCGACGGCGCTGACGGCGGCGACGGCGACAAAGGTCGTCGTGACGGCCAACTCCTCGCCCCCGGAGACGAAGATGGACGCGATGGGGGAGGCGAGCAGGACGACCGCGCCGGCGACGAAGACGTACGTGACCATCGCCAGGCGGATGATCCCCGCGCCATAGGCCGCGGCTTCGGCCTCCTCGTCGGCCCCGAGGTGGCGGCCAACGAGCGAACTCGACGCCAACGACATCCCCCAGTTGATGCTGTTTATCATCGACCTGACGCGCCGGGCGACCTCCAGGGCGGTCACGACGACCGGCCCGAACGAGGCGGCGATCCAGAGCAGCGGAAAGATGACGAGCCCGCCGGCGAGCCGACGACCGATCTCCGGGGCCGATACCTCCAGTAGCTGGGTGATGATCCCCCACTCGATGAGCGCGTTCGCCCGGGTGATCGGAACGGGGCTCGGTTCCATCCCCAGCCCGCCGTAAGAGCGCCCGAGCATGCCCCACGCGAGCACGATCATCACCACGCCTGTCGAGACGCTGGTCCCGAGCGCCGCGCCGGCGACGCCCATGCCGAACCCGAAAATGAAGACCGCGCTGAGGANNACGTTGAGGAGCGCGCCGGCGGCCCGNATGACCATCTCGGTGAAGGTGTCGCCGACGGCNGTGTAGGTCCGGCTGGCGATGAGGTTCAACAGCTCGAANAGNACNGCNGGNGTCACGAACAACAGGTAGAGCGTCCCGTATCGGAGCGCGTCCGGATCCGCGCCCAGCACGCCGATCAGCTCGGGGGCGAAGAAGACGAAGAGGAGCATGACCGGGATCGAAATCCCGACCGCGACGAGGACGCTCTGTGTGACGACGAGTGCAGCGCGGTCTCCCCGGTCGGCCCCGTAGTTCTGTGCGACGAGGCTCACGGTCCCGCCGGCGAGCCCCAGCCCGAGAAGGACGACGATGCTCCAGTAGCCGAGCGCGAACGCGAGCCCAGCGGTCCCCGCGGTCCCGACCGCGATCCCGACCATCGCGAGGTCGGCAGTCTGTTTCGACATGATCGCGAGGCCGGTGACGATCCGTGGCCATGCGAGATCGAAGGTCGGCCGGAACCGGTCGGCACCGATGATCCCCAGCCGGTCGAGGAGGCGAGAAAGCGCGGAGAGCGGATCCGCACGGGGGCCCGACATTGTCACCCCTTCCGTGGGGGGATACTTGCCTTTGGCGACAGCCGTCCCGGTTGCCGGTGCTCGGTCAGGCGGGCAGGCGAACCGGGAAGCCGACCGTTAGGCGTCACCCTCGGCGTCGGCGACGAGTTCGTCGTAGCGCGCACCGGTCTGTTTCAGCGTCTCCGTCGAGTAGAGCCGTTCGTGTTCGAACGGGAGGTGTTCGGCTGCGAGCTCGTCGATCTTCGCGTCGACCGCGTCGGCCTCGCGTCCGTGGATCATGGTAAAGAGGTTATATCCCCAGTCCTGGTCTGGTCGGCGTGGGCGGTGATAACACAGCGTGACGTACGGGAGGCTCCCGACCGACTCGCCGCGGGCGTCGAGTTCGTCGTCGGGGACGTTCCAGACGACCATGCAGTTGTTCCGGAAGCCGGTGACGACGTGGTTGACGACACAGCCGATTCGCTTGATACAGCCATCCGCGAGGAGTCGGTCGACCGCCGCGAGCGTCTCGTCGAGGTCGGCGTCGATGGCGTCGGCGACGTCCGCGTAGGGGGTTGCCGTGAGCGGGAAGCCGTCCTGGATCTCGATGAGCAGGGCCGCCTCCAAGGCCGTGAGGTTTCCGCGAGCTTCCTCGGAGATGCGGGTCGCGGAGACCGTCGTCGACTCGACCGACTCGCGGGCGAACCGGTCGTCGTTGACCACGGGGAACTCGAGGTCGATGTAGTAGTCGGTGAGCATCGGGAGGTTCAACACCGTACACCCGGTCCGGTCCTCGATCTCCGCGAGGATCGCGTCACGTCGCTCCCGGGAACCCGCGGTGACGACGAACCACTGGTTCCACTCGTGATCGCGGCGATAGTTGTGGTTCACCTGCCGGTAGCCGTTTATTACCTCGGCGACCTCCTCGAAGCGCTCCTCGGGTGCCTGCACCGCCGCAAGCGTCGAGGAGCCGATGACGGGCGGGTTCAACACCGCGCCGAACCGGCGGAACACCCCCTCCTCACGGAGGGCGCGGACCCGTTCGAGGACCGCGTCGCCGTCGAGCGACCCGAGATCGTCCACGTCGCCGTCGAGCGACGCGTCATCCACCACTCCATCGGACGATCCCTCGGAGAGCGTCGCCGCGATCTCGCGGGCGACCCGCTCGAAGGGGTTCGGCTCCACCGGAAATCCGCTCTGGTACTCGTCGATCAGGACGGCGTCGACGGCGTCGATCCTCGCCCGCCAGTCGGCCTCCAAGCTCATTGGTTGCGTAAGGGGTCGCGGCTATCTACGGGTTTCGGTAGGAACGTCCAACTTCGGTAGGAACGTCCAACTTCGGTAGGAACGTCCGGGTTCGGCAGGTGGACGTTCCGTCGATCGGCTCAGTCCGCCGATCCGCGCGATTCCCCACCCGATGGCTCGAAGGCTCGGGCGCTCGCATGGAGTTGTTCCGGGGAGCAGCCGGCGGCCATCGCGGCCGCCTCGATGGTGAGGGTTCCGGACCGATAGAGCGTCAACGCGCTTGCCACGGAGTGGGTCGTCATCGTGTTCACGCTCACATATACTGCAGGTATTTATAATTCTGTCGGGTTTTAGCGTTCGTGCGTAGCTTGAAAACGGATCGGGCGTCATACATTCTGTATCATAANCGCCTTTGAGTGTACGTTTGTAAATTTCACTTATGTGCCTCAATGACACACTACGGGGGCTTGAACCACCGATCCATCCACGTTCGGCGAGCTGCTCACGCGCCGCCGGCCCACCGATGATCCCGCAGCCGGCGNGAGCGAGCGATATCGACGGCCGTCGCCGCGTGTCCCACCCCGGTTTCCCACGTGCTGGGAGTCGAACGGGAGGCTTTTGNGTTGTGCCCCCGAATTTCTGGACATGGCTCAGGCGACCCACGAGTTCGGCGAGTGGCCCCTCAAGCGGCTGATGACCGAGGTCTGCGGCTCGGGACACAAATCCGCGGACGACCTGACACGCGCGCAGGCGACGGAGGCGTTCGAACGAATCCTCGCGGGCGAACCGGACCACACCACCCTCGGGGCGTTCTGGCTCGCGAACCGCTGGAAGCGGAACACCCCCGAGGAGCTCGGCGCGTACACCGACGTGATGTGTGAACGCGTCGAGTACGCCGAACCCGACTGTGACCCCGTCGACTGCGGGGCCAACTACGACGGGAAGGGGCGAACCGCGATCCTCGGCGTCGCCGCCGGCTGTGTCGCCGCCGCCGCCGGCACGCCGGTGGTCGTCCACTCCGGCGACCGCGTGCCGACCCAGAAACAGGACGCGTACAAACACGTGCTCGATGAGCTCGGCGTCGCCACGGAGCTCACCCCGCGCGACTCCGCCGCGATGGTCGACGAGACCGGCTTCGGCTTCTACTACCAGCCGGCGTTCAACCCCGCGATCGACGACCTGTTCGAGCGCCGCGACATGATGGGCGTTCGGACGTTCGTGAACACGATCGAGACGATCGCCAATCCCGCAGGCGCCTCGACGCACCTCGGCTCCTTTTATCACCTCGCGTTCGCGAAGAAGGTGACCGACACGTTCGTCGCGAGCGAGTTCCACGACCTCGACCGCGTCCTCATGTTCCAGGGGATGGAGGGCTATGACGACGTGCGACCCGGCTACACCAAGGTCGCCGAGTGGGACGCCCACGGCGGCGACGGCGAGCCGACCTTCGACGACTTCGAGATCGAGACCGCCGAGTACGGCATGGACCTCGAAAGCGAGGACCTACAGGTGGAAGACGTCGCCGTCGACTCCGCGACGATCACCGAGGCGGTGCTCGCGGGGGAGCGGGAGGGTGACTTCGCGGACGCCGTGGCGCTCAACGCCGCGCTGCGGATCTACGCCGGCGAGGGGGCCGACTCGATCGACGAGGGCCTGACGCTCGCACGGGAGGCGATCGACGACGGTTCGGCCGCCGCCGTACTTGAGGACCTCCGGGCGTTCTGAGAGCGCCCGGACGGGCGACCCACCTTTTTAAAAGCCGGGCGTTCACTCACTCGGGAGCCGGCGGCATCGCGCGTTTGTGGGCGCTCCGTTCGTAGAGTTCCACGACGCGATCGACGGCCGCCTCCGGGACGTCGAGTTCCCGGACGGTCGCCGACCGTGAGAGGCCGCCGTCGACGTGGACGGCGAGGATCGCATCGACGGTGTCGTAATCGAGCCCCATCTCCTCGGCGTCGGTCTGGCCCGTCCACATGCCCGCGGTCGGCTCCTGCATCACGAGGTCGTGGGGGACGCCGACGTGGGCGGCGAGTTGGCGCACCTGCATCTTATAGAGGTTCCCGATCGGGTTGCAGTCGACGGCCTGATCGCCGTATTTGGTGAAATAGCCCGTCATCGCCTCCGCGCGATTGCCGGTGCCGAGCACGACCCGGTTCTCCGCGTTGGCGACGAAGTAGTTACAAACTGCCCGCGTGCGAACGAAGACGTTTCCCTTCGCCATGCGGTTCTCGGCCGCTTCCGGAAGCGCCTCGAAGAAGGCGTCCGCGATCGGTTGGATCTCGACTACGTCGTACTCTATCCCGAGCGCCTCGGCGACGCGCTCGGCGTCGCTCATCACGTCCGGATCGTTGACCTCCGAGGGCATCGTGATCCCGTGAAGCCCCTCCGGTCCGAGCGCCTCGACCGCGAGATACGCGGTGAGCGTGGAGTCGATCCCGCCGGAGAGCCCGAGGACGGCCCCCTCGGCCCCGGCTCCCTCGACCGTCTCGGCAATGAACGAGACGATCCGTTCGCGTGTCGTTTCGAGTTCATCCTCGGACAATCGGAGGTCGAGCGGCGGATCCTCGGACAGCAGTACCGTCTCCGGCGACGTCTGGCTCATACGGCGAGCAAGGGGCTCGGTGATTAATAACCCGCCGCTCGGCACGGATCGGTGGACGGAAGGCTAATTTAGGACAGTAAAAGGAAACGCTCACGAAATAATTCCCGCCTTCATGACGAATCGTGTACGGATCGGCCGACCCTTATGAGCGGTCGAAGGCGCCGCGCCGGATCAGCGGAACGAGCCCGACGAGTCCGAAGACGGCCACGAGGCCGGCCACGTACAGCAGTTGGGTAACCGGGTCGGGCGGCGAGAGGATCGTTCCGGCGATCACGGCGACGACCACGGTGAGCGCCCCCCACGCGACCACGAGTTCGGTTCTGGACGCCGACGTCGTTCGGGCCCCGAGCCGGCGGGTAAAAACGGCATATATCGGGACGACGAGGAACGGGACGAAGATCGCCCCCGCGGTGAGGAGGGTCCGCGCGAGCCCGCCCATGCCGCGTGCGGCGGCGTCGCGGTTGATGACGTACCCGATCGCGACCACGCTCGCGAGGAGGGCGATCGCCAGCACGCCAGCCACCAAGACGCCTCCGGGACCGAGGGCCGTCATCGGGGCCTCGACGGGGACGTCGGGTGACGACGCTCAGTGACGGCGGGCGGGGCGTGGTCCCGTCCGGCCTCATCGACGGCGACGCGGACGATTTCGACCGAAGTTCGACTCATATCGATGGAGTGGACAGCCGACCACTAATATCCCCGCCGTCACGTCGGAGCACGTCACAACGGTATATAAGCGGGCCCGGATGGCCTTCAGGTGGTGTCGCGGCGGTACCTCACGTCGCGGAGGCGAACGAGACGTGTCCGTTCACCCGTCCGCAAGGCCGCGTGCACCGCGAGCGAGGCGGCGAAGGCGATCGTCCCGAGCTTCCCGCCGGTCCCCGCGAGAAACGGCGCGGTCGCGACGAGCAAAATGCCGACGAGCAACCCGGCGACCGCAACCCATCGAGCCTGCGCGATCCGCCCGACATCGCTCATGCCCGCGAAGGACGCACCGAACGCGGTCGCGACGAGAAACGCGCCGTCACCGGCCGGAAGGGCCGGAAGGGCGATCGCAGCCGCAGCGCCGACTAGCCCCGAAGCGAGCACGGTGTCACCGGTGACGCGAACGTGGAGGAGGAACGTCGCGGCCGCAGCAAGGGCACCGACGGCGAGCGCGATCGTGGCCGTCGTTGGATCGGGTATCGTCGCCGTCGGCGTCGTGGACGACGCCAGCCAAGCGACCGGCACGACGCCGACGAACGCGGTCGTTCCGAGCTTTCCGCCGACGCCCTGAAAGACAGGTCTGGCGGCGAGAAAGACGGCGGAGGCCACGAGTGCCGCGAGCGCCGTCAGGAGGTAGGTTCCGAGGACCGCGGGCGAGGTCATACCGACGAACGCCCCGCAGTAGGCCGGAACGGCTCGTTTCGGCACCATCAGACCCGCGACCACGCCGACGATGGAGGCCCCGAGAACGGCGGAAAGTCCGCCCGCCACGGCCAGGCCGTAGGTCGCGAGCGCGCCGGCGACGAGGGAGCCCACCACGGTCGAATCCTCCCGGGTCGGTTGCCACCTCCCGAACCGGTCGACGGCCGAGCGAAGCCGGCCTCCCACAGGGGCCGCCGCTGGCCGCTCGCGATGTACCCGGATCACGAGCGTGCGGAGGAACCGCCACTCGGAGAGGATCCCAACGAGGAGCGCCAACAGGGCAGCGATGAGCGCGAGGGTTGCGGGAAGCGGCGCGTGGTCGATCGTGCCGACGATACCGATCACGACGAGCGTGATCGCGGCGAACGAGAGGAGCAGACAGCCGATCGCCGTCCCCGCGCCGACCGCGACGGGTCGGTCTCGGATTCCCGAGGTCACAGCGCGCCGTCGTGTTTCGCCAGCAGGAGCCCTTCAAGCGTCGCGTCGTTCGTCGGCGGCTCACGGGCGACCGCGATCGCCTCCTCGACCGGAACCGTCCGTGGGACGAGGAACTCGTTCGAGTCGGCCTCGACGTCGACCGGTTCGAGGCCCTCGGCGAGGACGTACCCACGGGCGTGCCTGAGCAGGCCGGTCGTACACCACACCTCCTGTAACAGGGTCGTCGAGGCGGGCGCGAAGCCGGTCTCCTCGGCGAGTTCGCGGGCTCCGGCATCACTGTATGACTCGCCGGGCTCGACGATCCCCGCCGGCAGTTCGAGGCTCGTCTGTCGGGTCGCCGGACGATACTGTTCGACGAAGAGGACCTGTCCGTCGGTGATCGCGATCACGACGGTTGCCGGCGGTAGCTCCGCCCAGTAGTAGTTCTTCAGCCGACCATCGGGCTGCTCGACCCGATCGTAGCCGCCGACGAACCAACCCGGGTCGTACTCGACGGCGACCTCCTCGACGGGCCACTCCGGCTCGCCCGGGAGCGAATGGAGCCGCCCGTCAGCGAAGGCGGGTAGGTCGCGGAGATCCGTAGCGGGCTCGATGCCGAGGGGTGGTTCGGCGTCGTCGTCACCGACTGCCGGTTCGGCGTCGTCGCCATCGGCGGCCGTCGAATCACGCTCGCCGGTCATGGCTGAACGATCTGTACGTGGTATTTTTGGCCGTCGTACTCAACGCGGACGCCGTCGTCGGTCTCCGCTTCCGCGACGGAGGTGGTGAGCGAATCGACCTCGTCGAACGGCGTGTGGGTGAACCACTCTTTCATCCCGAACGGCCCCATCTGGTAGCCGTCCGAGCGGCCGTCATCGCTCGTGAGCGCGCCCATCAGGTAGGGGTAGCGGCGCTCGGAGACCTCGTTGACGTCGACGGCGGTGTCGTCCGTCTCGATCGACTCGACCGTGAGGTAGTACGGGTCGCCCGTACCGAGGTAGCTCGGCAGCGCGCCCAACGCGAGCAGCGCGACGACGACCAACGCGATGGCAATGAGGAGGTTCCGAGTCACCCGGCGCATACGGATGGTACGTGCCGACGCCGAATACCGGTTTCGACGCGAACCGGTCGCCTACTCGATCGCCGCGACGAGTTCGAGGAGGTCCGATTCGTATCGCTCCGGCTCCAGGCCGAGGTCGACGTCGATGGAAACCGAGATCGCCGAGGAGAGCTCCTCGTCGATGGCCATATCGACGTTTTCGGCCGGGAACGCGCCCCCGCCGACGAGGACGCTCTCGTCGCCCATCCAGACGGCGGCCCGCCCGGCGACGGCAATGCCGTCCGTCTCAAGCGTCACGGGGTCGCCGTTCGAGACCGGAAACGACACCGGCTGGAACGGGACGATACCCGCGAGATCGGTTCGACGTGCCTCCTCGCCGGAGTCGACCGCCAGCGTCCCCGTCCCTTCCTCCTCGATCTCCTCCACGCCGTTTTCGGCCATCTGCATCTCGAGGGTCGAACGGACGTTCGTCTCGACCTCATCGAGGATCTGATCGCTGCCGACACCGCCGGGAATGTCGGTCAGATCCGGGTCGAAGGTGATCCGGCTGGCGAAAAACGAGACGGGTGCCTCGCTCACCTCCCCGAGGGTCTTCTCCGCGAGGTCCTCACGAAGCGGCGCGTGCTCGTACACCTTCGTCGTCGCCGTCGCGGTCAGCTCCACGCCGCCGAACGACTCGCTGAACGCCTCCTCTTCCTCCTCCTCGACGAGCTCCCAGCCGTCCGCATCGAGTTGGTCGGTCGGGAGATCGGGCGGGCTCGGTGCGGCGCTCGCGAGACAGCCCGCGACGGCCGTCGCGGTGCCGGTGGCGACTGCGGTGGTGAGGAATCGACGTCGGTTCATACTCGATGGGGCGTGCTTGAGGCCCATGAACATATCGGCGAGTTATCGATTTTGAAAGGGCCCACCGACCGACATGGCGGCGACGGCTTTTACTCACCACCGAACTTGTGTATGGCATGGAGTATCGGTTCGAGTTGGCGCTGTGTGCGGCGCTCGAATCGACGGACCGGGTGGTCTCCAGACAGCTCGGAGCGGGCGTCACCCGGCCGGGCGGCCGGATCGTCGACGTGTGTCTCCTCGAACCGGGTCCGGGCTTTCCCGATCGGGCCGCGATCACGCCGGGGCGGATCCCAGCGATGGCCATCGAAGCGCCCGTCGGTCCCGGATCCGCGGTCCCCGTGACCGAGGTGTTCGACCTCCCGCCCGCCCGCGCACACGCCGTGGCCGACGCCGCCGTCGAGGCCGGGTACCTCGAAAAAGGTCGACGCGACGGCCGGGACGTCGTCCGGGCGACCGCCCGCTATCCCAACGACTGGATCGGCTCGCTCACCGCCATCGAGAACAAACCCGACCTCGGAACGCCGGGCGACCTCCGTGCACAGCTGCGGTATGACGTCGCGCTCGGGCTGTTCGATTCGGTCGTCCTCGCGACCGCCTCCTACGTCACCCGCGCACACCTCAATCGGATCCCGGATGCCGTCGGTGTCTGGCGGTTTGATCCCGAATCGGGCACCCGCGAGGTGATCCGCGATCCCACGCCGCTGGCACCGAACGAACCGGGCGTCGAGATCCTCACGGAGGGCTCGACACGGACCGACATCGCGCTCATCGATCCCGAAGCGAAGGCCCGTCGCCGGCGGCGGATCGCCGAGCGGGCCTACGGGAAGGGGTGGCGGCCGACGCCCCCCGGGTGTGTCCATGCCGAGACGACGGCGGACGGACAGCCATACTGTGGACACTTCGACCGGGTCGTCGACCCCGGGCGGGACTGCGGCGAGGGCTGTGTCGCCTGTGAGCCCGCGGATCCACCGCCGAGCGGGCGGGAGCGTCTCCGGGACGACCGAACTGCGTGGGTGGCGGAACCGAGCGGCGGGGGGCCGCACCGGCAGGCGGGACTCTTCCGGTTCGGTTGATCGGGCGGACAGTGGACCCCACGCGTCCACGACAATTCTTATGCCGTGAGCGGGGCATCGTGTGACCATGCAAGACATCGACGACATCTTCGTTGCGCGGCTAATGACGACGGACCTCCACACGGTAACCCCGGACACCTTGGTGGAGGACGCCGCGGGGGTCCTCCTCGATAACGACATCAGCTCCGTGCTCGTCGTCGGTGACTCGAAGGAACTCCTCGGGATCCTCACCACGACGGACTTCGTCGAGATCGTCGCCAAGAGCCAGCCGAAAGCCCAGACCACGGTGGAGCGGTACATGAGCACGGATCTCGTGACGACCGACGCGCAGGCGTCCGTCTCGTCGGTGGCCGCCCGAATGGTCGAGCGTGGCTTCCATCACGTCCCCGTCGTCGACGAGGACGGGATCGCGATCGGGATCATCACCACCTCCGACCTCGCCGCCTACGTCTCGACGGCCGACGTGAATGCGTCAGCCTGAGGGATAAGAAACCGGTTCTCGACGACGGCATCACGCGAAGCTTGCCGAGTTCGGTGACGGAGGCCGGAGCGCGTACCTGGGTAGCTACAACACCCGCCACTATCTGTGGGGTCTTACCGTCGGCTGGCGTATCGGGACCCATGTCAGATCGGCTGCATCTGAACCTCTTTACGATGAACGCCGTCGAGCACGTCTCGCCGGGCTCGTGGACCTATCCGGGCGATCAATCTGTCCGCTATACGGACCGCGACTATTGGACCGAGGTGGCCCGAACGGCCGAGCGTGGGGGCTTCGACGCCGTCTTCTTCGCGGACGTTCGGGGGATCTACGACGTCTACGGCGACGACCGCGACGCCGCGATCGAACGCGCGGTCCAGACGCCGGCGAACGACCCACAGCTCGTCGTTCCGGCGATGGCCGAGGTCACAGACAATCTCGGGTTCGCCGTGACGCGCTCGACGACCTACACCCACCCGTACCAGCTCGCCCGCGAGTTCTCCACGCTCGATCACCTCACCGACGGCCGGATCGCGATCAACGTCGTCACGTCCTATCTGGAGTCCGCAGCCGAGAACCTCGGGTTGGAAGAACGGATGGACAAGGGGACGCGCTATGACCGCGCCGACGAGTTCCTCGACGTCTGTTATTCGCTCTGGGAGGACTCATGGGAGGACGACGCCGTCGAGCGCGACCGCGAGGGGCGTCGATACACCGACCCGGGGAAGGTCCACGCGATCGACCACGAGGGCGACCACTTCTCCGTGCCGGGCCCGCACGGCTGTGAACCCTCGCCGCAGCGAACGCCGGTGATCTATCAGGCCGGCTCCTCGGACCGCGGGCGGGAGTTCGCGGCGGCGAACGCCGAGGCGGTCTTCGCCAGCCAGCCGACCGAGACCGGCGTCCGCGAGTACATGACGGACGTGAAGGCGCGCGCGGAGCGGCACGGTCGGGATCCCGAAAGCCTCCGCTTTTTCATCGGGGTCGTCCCCGTCGTCGGGGAGACCGCTGCGGCCGCACAGGAGAAGTACGAGCGCTACGTCGAGCACGTCGACGTCGAGGCGACGCTCGCGCTACTCTCGGGGTTCCTCGATATGGACCTCTCGACACTCGACCCGGATCAGCGCGTCGAGCATATCGAGACGGACGCGATCCAGGGGACGATGAACGCGTTCACCACCTCCCAACCCGACCGCGACTGGACGGTTCGGGAGGTCGCACAGTTCTGCGGGCTCGGAACGACCTCCCCCACGATCGTCGGCACGCCAGCCGAGGTCGCGGACGAACTGCAGTACTGGCACGAGGAGGTCGGCGTTCACGGGTTCAACGTCAAGGAGGTCGTCCGTCCAGGCTCCCTGCGTGACTTCGTCGACCTCGTCGTTCCAGAGTTGCGTGCGCGCGGGCTCGTCCCGGCGGCGGACGCACCCACGGAGGGTGAAACCCTGCGCGAGCGGCTCCTCGGTGAGGGCCAAACCGGGCTTCGAGCGGACCACCCGGCGAAGCAAGACGGCGACTGAGCGCACCGGGCAAACCGGCCGACCGCGGCGCTGTCGATGGTCCCGAACACGCCGATCGGTCGTCGGTCCCGCTACGCTTAAATAGCCGCCGCTACTTGATTCAGATGACGCTTCGCTTTGGAGGGCCGAAGCGTCAGCGGGGACCTATCAAACGGCACGCTCGCGCCACCTTTTCCCGGCGGGGGCGTGCCGTTTGTGTTTCAACGATCGCGAGCGGTAACGCCGTCTTTCCGCACAATGCCGTCGCTCAAGCGCCGGCCGCGGCCCTCTCAGAGCCCCTCCCCCTGATAACTGCCGTCATACGTCCCGTCGTGTTCCGCCCGGGCGAGGACCAACTGGGCGATCCGTGCGCCGGGTTCGATCGTCAACGGGTGGCCGAGGTGAAGCCGCCCCTCGCCGACCCCCTCGTAGCCGGCGTCCCAGACGGCGGTATTTAACATGGCGCCGTTCCGCAGGAGCGTGGATCGCGGGTAGACGAATCCGACGCGACCCGTCGGTATCCGAACGGGTTCGGTGTATCTGACGACGTAGGTTCCCGGCTCCAGCCGATACCCACCGTCGTCGGTGGTGAGTTCACGGCGGTCCGCAACGTGTTTGCCCGAGCGGCCGACGAACCCGGGTTCGGAGGGCACAAAGACGGCATCGAGGGTAAGATCGACCCCGTTCGGCTGTCGCTGATCCGCGGTAAGTTCCGCGCCCGCGCCCTCCAACGCGGCCGCGACGTAGGCTCCTGATTCGTACATAGTTGGCGGGAACGGGGCTCGCGACAAAGTCGTGTCGACCTCGTTCCCGAAAGCGGGTCGGTCCGGAAACGGCGGCCCTCGACGCCTCAGGGCGCGTCCAGTCGATCAAATATCGCCTCGAGCATGTCGCCCGTCTCCTCGATCACCGCCTCCAGGGCCGCGTCGTCGCTCGGGAGATCGACCAGTCGCGCGATCTTCATGATCGAGACGTGGTGGACGGCCTGTCGACCGGGCTCCACCTGCTCGACGACCATGTTGCAGGGAAACAGCGCGCCGATCCGCCCATCGGTTGCATCGAGCGCGCGGTCCGCCATCGCGGGGTTGCACGCGCCGAGGACGTAGTAGGGGTCACGGTCGGCGTCGATCTTTTCGTTCAACAGTTCGCTCGGGGAGAACTCGACCGGGACGCCGAGGCCCTCCTCGATACAGATCGCCCGAACGTGTTCGATAGCCTCCTCGTGGTCCATCGAAAGCGTCACGCGTTTCTCGCCGAAATCGTCGGGGTCGAGCGTCGCCGGGTCGAACGGGAGCGTCATGCACTCCATTCGGTGTGCCCGCAAAAAAAGTGTGGTGACCACGGCGGGCCGTCTGTGTGGGGTGTCGACGGGCGCGCGTTGCGGCTATTCCACGGCGACGGGGCCGGATCCGATGACGGCCTCGACGGCCTCAACGAACTCGCTCCGGCTCTGGAACAGTGGAACGTCGGACGCTTCGAGGACCGACGCGAGGTCACGCGGACCTTGGGGCGTGCGGATCGTAGTCTCGCCCTCCTGGGCGATCGCGTCGCTCTTTTGTGCCGGCCAGGTGAGCCGGGAGGCGACGCGGGCAAGCGGTTCCCCCTCGATCTCCGGGCCGTCACCGAGCGGGACGGCGGGCTCCGTCTCCTCGGCCTCCTCTTCGGTATCGCTCATGCGCCCCGATTCCGGTCCGGCGGTGATACCGCTTTCGGTCCGAGAGGAGATCGGGAGGAGCCGCCGCCCGGTGGCCTCACCGAGCACTTAAGCCCGTGGGTGCAAATGTCACCCGCATAACCTGATAACCGGGGCCAAGGGGAGGAGACACTCGATGACTGGACGAAGGACGCAATACGGCGATGGAGCGGGAACGTCGGGAGCATCCGGGATATCGAGCGACGGCAACGGACAAACGAATCGCCCGACCGAGGGGGCGGCAAACGAGGACGAAGAGGACGAGGACGACCGCCCCTCCGAGACGGGCCGTATCGAGGGGGGATCGAACCCCTCCGGTACCGGCTATCAATGGTCCACGGAGAACGGGGGATTCATCGCCGTGTTCGTCGTCCTCGCGGTGGCAGCCGTGATCCTGTCGATGGGTTACGGACCGCTGCCGCCGGTCGACCCGCCGATCCCACCTGCGGTGTATCTCTACTCGACGATGGGGGCCCTCGGCTACGCGTTCACGAAACTGATCACGAAGATGGGCGATCTAAAGCGGTGGGCGACCGCGGATCAACTCCTGAGCATGGCGCTTCGGGTTCCGGCCGCGTGGGTGCTCGCCGCGGGCGTATTTCTTCTCTCGGGCGTACTCATCTCGGGGGATGTGCCCGTGGATGGGCGTTTCGTGGCGGGCCTCTCGTTCCTCGTCGGGTTATATGTCAACGTCGCGTTTAAAGCGCTCGGCGCGTTGGCCGATCGGCTGCTGGCGAAGGGCCGGTCGGAGCAATAGCGTGGTTCAAGCCCGCTCGGACGTCGACGTTGGCCTCGTTGATACCCCTTCGGACGCCGTCGATCGGGGGGGAAAAGACCGGATCGTCTGACATAGTGTTTTCAGGGATGACCACGAAGGCCACGTATGACCAGTCTCTCCGAGACGTACGGTGGCCGGGGACGCTCCGAGGTGGACCCCCGCCGGCTCTCCATCGGGGTGGGGCTGTTCGTCGCGGGTACCCTCCTTCTCGTCGTCGGGCTGCTCACGGCCGCAGAAGTCCTGTTCAGCGGACGCTTTAGTTCGGGCGTCGCGCGACGATACGGCGGCATCCTCGGCGGGATCGGCGTCCCGATCATCATGCTCGGGATCATGGCGGTGCTCCCCGCCGACCGAAACACCCGCATCGCGGCCGTCGCCGGAGCGGCCATCATGGCGCTCGGCGTGGCGCTTTTCGCACACGCCTATCCCCACCAATGGGTCGGCGGACCGAGCCCCGAACTGACGGACCTCACGCTCCCGACGGCGGGCGTCTACCTCCTCGGCGCGGCGACGACGCTCTGGTGTCTCTTCGTCGGTATCGCGAACTTCAAAACGCGAAACGATCCCGGCGGAACGGTCACGATGGAGGTCACCCACAAGGGCGAAACGAGGGTGATCGAGGTCGAACGCGACCAACTCGACGGCCTCGGCGGTATCGGGTTCCTCGGTGGGACCCCCGACGGGGAGGTCGAAACGCAGACGAACCGACCGGACCGGAACTCCCGGTCGAGCACGGGCGCATCGAACGGGAACAAAGCGGGACCCTCCGGCGGACCGACGACGGGGGTGAGCGACGGCGGGGACGCGACCCCGACGATCACCTCCCCGATGGACGACGGGACGACCGCCTCAGCGGGCGGGCCGGCGGCCCCGATGAGTCCCTCCGCACCGAGCGGCCCGGCGTCGCCGACCGAGCCGGACTCGGGGAGCGGAACGGATCGACGCGACCCCGGCCGGTCGGAGCGCGCGACCGCCTCCCCGCGCGACGGCCCGGGCGACGCCTACTGTGGCAACTGCGCCCGGTTCGATTACGTCCAGACCGAAGACGGGATGCGGCCGTACTGTGGCCACTACGATGAGCTGATGGACGACATGGAGGCGTGCGACCAGTGGGTTCCCCGCTAGATTCGGGCCGGTAAGCGACCGATCAGGTCGGATCGGTCGGGTCCACGGAGGGGAGCTGTGACTCCACGACCGCGAAAGTGAGCGTGCTCAAAACGCCGATGAGCGTGCCCGCCGCGAGCGCCAGCGCGAGGTCGTTCAATCCAAGCGGGGTCACGCCGGGCGCGTCCGGAAGGAAAAAGCCCGAGAGGGCGAACAGGACGACGGCGATGGCGACGACATAAAACGGGGCGTTGAGGTACCGCCAGCGGAACCGGCCGGCGAGGTATTCGTCGGTGATCTGCCCGAGGCTGGAGGTGATCCCGGCGACCGCGAGCCACCGGACGAATCCGTGGACGAACGCGGCGATCGCGGTACCCATCGGGATCGTTCCCCCCTCGACGGCTTGGACGGCATCCAGCGCCGCCATGCCTTGGACCCCACCGACGATGATGAGCGCGAGCGCGACGACGTAGGTGATGAGCGTCACCCGGCCGGCGTACAGCAGGTTGCGGGCGGCGTCGGCCGCCTCGTCGACCGTCTCCTCCAGCCCGAGCCCCCGGAACAGCGAGTAAAACCCGACGAGCCCGGAGATGATCCCGAGGACCGCCGCGCCGGCCAGATCGAAGAGGCCGGCGATGACGACGAGCGGATAGATGAGCAGCAGGATGCCGAGGGGGACGAGGATCGTCCCGCGGGTCTCGCGGTCCGCGAGCACCTGCTTGATCGTATAGTAGAGCGATTCGAGGTCCTGTGCCTGCCGCACTACGACGCGGCGAACGCCGTCTATCGGCATCCGTGAACGGATCACGGGGAGGACCGACTCGTCCTGTGCGCCGTCGGTGATGACGATGGCGGACACCTCTTCGCCGGTGGCGAGCCCCGCGAGGACGCGGTCGACCTCCTCGCCGACGGCTCGGTTCGCCTGCACGTCCGACCCGTCGACGCCCGTGACGGCCGCGACCTCGACGGCTTCGCCCGCGGCTTCGAGCTCGTCGTAGGTGTGGATCCCCTGAAACAGGACGTTGGTGTCGGAGTCCTCCGGGTCGACGGTGGCGAGCGCGACGGCGGCGTCGCGGACGGCATCCCGGCCGATCACCGGCGTGGAGACGCCCGTCTTCCGGCCGAGGTCATCGTCGAGGTCGACACAGAGGACCAACAGCATCGGCCGGGGGTACGAGAGGGGTCGGCATATGCTTTCGGCCCGCACGGGAGGAAGTGTGCGTTTCATCGTGTGCGGGGGTGTCATCGCGTGCGAGACTTTGTCCATCGACGCGCGGTTCGCACGCTTTTTGAGGGCTGAGTCGGTATAGAGGGATAGATGATCTCCAAGGGCTGTGAACAGTGCGCCATGGGCGGGAAGATGGTGCTTTTCGTCTACGGCTACTGTGACCAGCGGGACTGTTTTTACTGTCCCCTCGGAGAAAACCGCAAGAACGTCACCGACGTCTACGCCAACGAGCGGAAGGTCGAGTCCGACGAGGACGTGCTCGCGGAGGCAAAACGGATGGACGCGCTGGGCACGTCGATCACCGGCGGTGAACCGCAGGAGGCGATGGCGAAGACGACCCGATATCTTCGCCTGCTGAAAGACGAGTTCGGCGAGGATCACCATACACACCTCTACACGGGCATCACCGGCGGGCGTGAGAACATGCGCCGGCTGGCTGAGGCGGGCCTCGATGAGATCCGTTTCCATCCGCCGCTCGAACTGTGGGGCGAGATGCACGGCACCGAGTGGGAGGAGATCCTGTATATCGCCCGTGAGGAGGGGCTCACCCCCGCCTTCGAGATTCCGGGGATCCGCGCGGAGCCGGAGTTCCTCAAGTTTCTCGACGAGGGCGCGGCCGAATTCTGCAACATCAACGAGTTCGAGATGAGCGACGGCAACTACCGCCGGATGCAGGAGGCGGGATACGAACTGCAGGAGGGACACATGTCCGCCGTCGAGGGCTCGAAGGATGCGGCCATTCTGGAGGAGATGGCCTCCCACGAGAAGGTCTACTTCTGTACCTCCGTATTTAAGGATGCGGCCCAGCACCGAAACCGCCTGAAGCGCATGGCCCGCCGCGTCCGTCGTGAGTTCGACGAGGTGACCGACGACGGCACGCTCGTCTACGGGAAGACGTATGCGCCCCCGGAGCGGTTCGAGGCCCTCGGGGTTCCCGAGGAGTTCTACACGATCAAGACGAACCACGTCGAGGTCGCCTGGTGGCTGTTAGAGGAGATGATCGAGGCCGGAGACCTCGAGGAGGGCGAGATCGTCGAGCAGTATCCCACGGTGAACGGAACGGTCGTCGAACG
>SL_8KL_010_SEDDRAFT_10000549_pt1 | contig 32794 bp, 28 predicted proteins | sample SodLakKL_010_SED_4_FD_11160 | JGI IMG/M metagenome (IMG submission 11160)
CGGGATAGACCAAAAGCAAAGTCAGTTTGGAAGGTAGTCATATGAACTACCAGGAATCCTCGTTGATGAACGAAGTGAATCGGCGGGGAGGAGGTCAACAATAATTAGAATACCAGTACAGTTAAAAATACAGTTAAAAAGAGATTATAATTTTACTCCTTATATAAAAGGTTCTATTTAAAATTTCAAAATCCTTTTTATGTCTGTAATTTTATGTCTATTTTTTTACTTTATTTTAACTAATTACTAATAATTATTCAAGAAAATATCCAAAAAAAGAAGGACTTTTTTGCTCTGTCTTTAATATATAAAATAGATGTTTTTCGCAAAAGATATGTTTTACGTAAGGAGGGTCTAAAAATGAAGGAAAATAACAATATTTATTTTAAACAGGCTGTAAAAAGTTACAAAAAATATCTTAAGGTGGATCGGAGTTTTTCAGATTTAACTATAAAAGAATATGAAAATGATCTTAATCAATTTTATACATACCTTATGAATAAAAAAGACAATCATCAAAAAGATTTTCTTTTAGTATCTGAAATAGACAAATATGAGGTGTCAGAATTTTTAAGTGATATGGTACTAGAAAATGACAATTCTCCTGTTACCAGAAATAGAAAACTCTATTCTCTTCGCTCATTCTTTAAATACTTGATAAAATACGAGTTTATTGAATCAGATCCCAGTCAGACTATTGAAGCCAGTAAAACCAAAACCAGAACCGAACCTGTATATTTGAAATTAAAAGAAGCACAAAAATATATTGCTGCCATTAAAAAACATAATGGAATAAATTTAAAAAGAGATCTGGCAGTAGTAAAATTATTTCTTTATGCCGGTTTAAGGATATCAGAACTTGTTAACTTAAATCAGGAAGATATTGATTATGAAGACAAATCAATTAAATTTTATGGGAAAGGGAATAAAGAAAGATATATACCTCTTCATGATGATGTCCTAAAGGCAATTCAAGATTATCTGCCGGAACGAAATGAAATAGAGCCAGCTGACGAAGATGCGGAAAAAGCATTGTTTTTATCAAGGCACGGAAATAGAATAAGTCCTCGCTCTATACAGGTATTTGTTAAAAAATATGCTAAGAAAGCGAAATTAAAACAATCCCGGGAAATAACCCCTCATAAATTACGTCACACATTTGCCTCTATTCTATACCATAAGACAAAAGACTTAAGAATCATTCAGGATCTGCTGGGTCATGAAGATATTTCTACTACTCAAATATACACCCATACCGATACTGAACAAAGAAAAAATGCTATAGAAGATTTTCCCGGACTCTAAAATTGAATTGTTTTCATGAATTCATTCTGAAATTCTGTTGTTGTCGATAATTCAATATATTTTACATTTTTTTTGATATTTTTCAATCTCTTTTGAGATTTTTGATTTAGAAGATGTTTGCGGGCCCCACTCCCGGCAGCATTTCCAATCTGGATAACTTTATTTTCCTGGACTTCAGGTAATAATCCAATTTTACAGGCATTTTTAGGGTTTAAATAATTCCCAAAACCTCCTGCCAGGTATATCCGATCTATTTCATTCTTTTTAATACCTGTTTTATTTAATAAAATATTGATTCCGGCTCTAATCGCACCTTTTGCCAGCTGAAGTTCATGAATATCTTTTTGGGTATATAGAATTTTATTATTTCCGGTTCCTTCTTTTTCAGCTTTAATAATGAAAGCCCGATGTCCCTTATGTTCTGTTATATATTCCTGATACTGATCTGAAATATCTTTTTTTTCTCTAATTTTTCCCTGTTTTGTTATTATCTTTTTTTCAAGAAGTGATGCTGTTATATCCAGAAGTCCAGAACCACAAATTCCCTTTACTTTCTGCCCTCCAATTGTCTTATATATGCGTTTTCCCGTATCATCCAGCATAAAAGATGAAATAGCACCCGGGATACCGGCCATACCATATAATATATTGGCTCCTTCAAAAGCGGGTCCTGCAGCTGTAGAACAGGCAGTAATTTGGCTGTCATTTTTAAGTACAATTTCACCATTTGTACCAATATCAATTAATAATTCATTTTTATTATTTTTTTGATCCATGTTAACAGCCAGCATATCAGCAGTTATATCTGCTCCTATATAACCGGAAATCGAATCAAGCACTGTTATAAAACCCGATTTATTTATATCTAATCCAATGATATCAGGAGAAATTTTAAAACTATCTGTAAATTTTGGTATATAGGGGGAATTGGCAATTGACTCAGTCTCCATTCCCAGTAAAAAATGAAGAAGTGCCGTATTACCAACCATCGAAACCATATATATATCTTTTTTCTTTATGTTATGGACTCCTGTTATTTCATCTATTGACTGATTAAGAGATGAAATAAGCAGTTCCTGAAGCTCTTTTGTTCCTGCAGGCTGTTCAATCGTATGTTTTATTCTTGAAATGACATCTGCTCCATATTTCTCCTGGGGATTTTGCAGTGAAAAAGTTCCAATAAGCTCTCCATTAGTTAAATTATGCAGATAAAGTACTATGGTGGTGGTCCCCAGATCTACAGCCAGACCAAAAAATGGTCGTGGAGGCTGTTTTTTATGCTGAACACAGCAGATATCAATTATTCTGTTTTTTTGCTGATCATAAATAACATTAAATATATTTTTTTCTTTTTTACTGTTGATTTTATTTAATTTTTTAAGTGCTTTAAATGTAATATCATTAACGGAAAGTTTTTCATAAAAATAATTAAGATATCCTCGATAGTTATTTAAATCACCGGGACTGGCCGATATTTGTACCTTTTTCAATACTGGATTTAAATTTTCTTTAAAATTATTACCTTCAGTTAATATTGACATCTGTTCCAAATATGGAATATCAATGATTAAATCATCTTCAATTTTCTGTTTACAGGCCAGACGAACCCCCTTTTTGATTTCTGTTTTATCCAGAAGCAATTTTTCCTGTTTGTCCGGTTCCTTGATACCGGAGATAACCTTTATTTTACACTTTCCACAGCTACCTTTACCCCCACAATAGGATGGGATCTGATAACCATTATCCTTTAAAAACACAAGCAAATTTGTATCCTCTGCTGCCTTATATTGAGTTGATTTATTATTATGTTTAACAGTAACTGTAAAAATAATATGCTCCTCCTTTTAGAAAAAAACAATAATATTTAAACCAGATCGTCAGAACGGGCTGCTTTTATATAATTTAAACCCTGCCTGTCTTTTCCCATTAAAACCTCTGCTGCCTTTAATAAACTCATCATGTATTCATCCAGGGGATCAGCAATAACTGAATTAAGGCCTCTTGATAAACACATTATTAAAAAGGCCTGATTCAATAATTTTCTCCGGGGTAAACCATATGAAATATTACTTAATCCACATATTATATTTACTCCACTATTCCAATCGTGTATTTTTTCAATTGTTTTTAGTACTTCCCGGGATGAGTCAGGCTGAACACTTACCGGCTGAATAAGGGGATCAATATAAATTTTGTCAATTTTTATTCCTTCTGAAGCCAATTTGTCAATCAATTTATCTGCCAGTGAAATCTTTTCTTCAGCTTTGCAAGGAATTCCCTTATCATCCATACAGAGAGCAATTACTTCGGTATCAAAATGTTTTATGGGATCAATTAATTCATTATATTTTTTGCTTTCTGCAGAAATAGAATTTATTAAAAAATGATCATCATAGCTTTCTAATATGGAGACAAGACTTTCTGGATTGGCACTATCCAGTGAAATGGGAATCCTAACAGCTTCTTTGACTTTTTCAACCAGCCACTGCAGATATTCTGTTTCCTTATTGGAAAATTCTCCGGCATTGACATCAATATAATCTGCTCCCTTTTCTTTCTGTCTGAGGGCAATATCTTTAATATATTCACTATCTTTGTTAATAATTTTTTCTTTGATAATTTGTCTGGTAGAATTTAATAATTCACCTATAATTTTCATTTTTTCTCCTTTCCTGACAGCTGTCTAAAACCAAAAAGTATAATAGTATAGATGATATAAGTCAGTACATTATAGATGATATAAATATTAATAAAATAAATTCCCGGCAAACATTTCCGAATTTATCCAAAAACCAGAACCTGAAAAACAGAAACTAAGACCATTATAATTAAAGGTACTGCAAGTTTCTTATAAAGTGAAGCCATACTATCATCAAAATACTCATTGCCCAAAACCAGGCATAAATGAAGAGGAGAAATTATATATCCAATATTAATTGTAGTAAACAGCAGAGCTCCCAGAACCGCAATATTTCCTCCCGAAAACATTGGCAAAAACAAGGGAACCAGCATTCCAGTTGCGGCCACATGTACACCTGATATATATCCAGCTAATAAGCCGAGTAATGTTACCAATACCGGCAGCGAAACCCCGGCATTTATTATATGTTCCGCTACATCATTAATAATTCCTGTATATTCTATTATTTCTTTAAAGGCCATTAAACCGGCAATTGTAAAAACCAGCTGATAATCCACCCCTTCTATTAGAAAGTCTCTAACCCTGTTTATAAAACCATTAATCTTTTTATCATACTTATTTAATTTTTTTATGAGAGCAGTTATTGTACCCGCTAATACAGCATAATGAAAGGGTATATTGAATACAAGGGCTAATACTAAAATTACAAGAATTGAAAAAAAACCATTGAAAAAATTTTTAATACTCTCTCCAGTATTACTTCTCTCTTCATCCGGTATCTTTTTGTTTTCAGTATTTTTAAATAGCACAAAATAGGAGCTTATAATGCCCAGCAATGAAACCCAGGCAGTATACTTTATTATTTCAGTAATATTTATATTCATCAGTTCACTTAATAATATCATTGAGGGATATAAAGGATAAACAAAAAACCCAATATGACGATAAAATAGATTTAAAGCGTTCTTTTTTCCTGCAGAAAGGTCTATTCGGCTGCCGCTTTCTTCAACCATGGGCGCGGATAAAATTGCTCCTCCCGGTATATTTAAAGTTCCCACAAGAGCCGGAATAAACATCAACAAAAATCTAATGTTGGCAAAAAGGGAATTTAGGGCCTGAATCATCATCTCCAGATCCCCCGTTTTTTTCATAATATAACCCAGACCACTTATTAAACCAACTATCAACATCAGCTGTATAGACATATAACTGATAACACCATTAAAAAGAACCGTAATCAAAGTAATAAAATCTAAAGAAGCAAATAACCCTGATAAAATCCCACCAATAAGAAGTGATAAACCCATATTAAAGCCCCTGGAGATTAAAAATATGGCCAGTAAGAAAGCAAAAATAAAACCTGCCAGATCCATTGTTATCTCTCCTGTTTTATATAATTTTTTGAATAAACATAAAGCTTTTTGTTATTGTATTTATGCTTCCATTTCATTATAACTTTATTTATTATAACTTTAATTATTATATAATATTTAAAGTGAAAATTAAATAGTTTGTTTAATTTAATTTGCTTATGATCTTTGTTTACAGAAAAAAAGGGCCTGAAACAGGCCCCGATTTGTATTTATATTCTATTTTATATATATTGCTTTATTTTTATTCATTTCTGCCAAATATCCTGTCCAGCATAATTGCAATAATAACAACTCCCAGACCGGCTTCAAATCCCAGGCCAATGTCTATTCTGGATAATGCCAGGCGAACCGGTTCTCCCAGGCCCCCTGCTCCGATCATAGAAGCGATTACTACCATAGAAAGGGCTAACATTATACATTGGTTAATACCCATCATAATTGAAGGTAGAGCTGCCGGTAGTTCTATTTTAAACAGCATCTGCCACCAGCTGCTCCCAAAAGCTTTACCGGCTTCTATAATTTCATCATCGACCTGGGTAATTCCTAAATAGGTAAGTCTTATCGGAGGAGCTATTGCAAAAATAACAGTTGCAATTGTACCGGATACATTTCCCAGACCAAAAAGCATCAAAGCTGGTATTAAATAGACAAATGGAGGTATGGTCTGCATAAAATCTAAAATTGGCCGTACTATATAATGTACATATTTGTTATGGGCTTTAATAATACCCACAGGTATACCTATAACCAGGGCCACAAGTACGGCGGTTATAATAAGAGCCAGGGTTTCAATCACTTCTTCCCATAATTCTATATTCCACATTAAAGCCAGACCCAGGACAACAAAAATTGCCAGCCGATAACTCTTTGCAGTCCAGGCTATAAGGGCAAATGCAGAAATTACCAGAAAGGGATGACCCATGGAATATATTAGCTCAAAACCATAGAAAAAAGAAGCAATAAAAACTGCCACAAGCATTCCTGCTCCAGTATACAGAGCGACTTTTTTGTCTTTTTTTCTGGAATAAATAAATATGGTAATTAATATGATGTTTACTATCAAATGACTGATGGGAAATCCGTCCATTATAAATATTTCAAAGTTTTCTATTAAAAAATCAATTAAACCGGTAAATAACTCAATAGGTCCACTAAAATTTTCTATTATAAAATCTATGATTTTTTCTATTCCTTCCCCCAGAGGTATTTTCCAGGAAAAGATAGAAACAATCTGCATAAATAACATTTTCTGGTTCCCCCCTTACAAAATTATATTACTTTTTCTGGAGCCAGATTGGACAGAACATTGCTTTTTATGATTATACCCATTAACTCATCATTTTTATCTACTACCGGTAATGGTATGTCCAGCTCCGCAATCTGAGCAAACATATCATCCATTGTATCCCCGGGATCAACGCGGGGAATCTCTTTAATATACTTTTTTAAGTTTTCATCATCTTTATTTTGAAGAATTTTCAAAGCCTCTTCTATTTTCAATATACCCATTACTTTTTTGTCTTTATCAACAACAATAATAGAGCTTATTTCATTTTCTCTCATTTTGTGTATCGCAGTTCTTGGGCCTTCTCCCTGATCAGGCTTTAAAAGAGTTTTCGGTTTGATCATTATATCTCGAGCCTTCAGAACCCTTGAGCGATCAACATCTTTCACAAAATCCCGGACATAATCATTGGCGGCATTGGTAAGAATTTCTTCCTGACTGCCCATCTGTACTATTTTACCTGCTTTCATAATTGCAATCTTATCTCCTACTTTTAGGGCCTCATTTAAATCATGGGTAATAAAAATAGTTGTTTTTTTTACTTCTTCATATAATTCCAGAAGCTGATCCTGCATTTCTTTTTTTATTAGTGGATCCAGAGCACTAAAAGGTTCATCCATTAAAAATATATCGGGATCAACTGCCAGAGCTCGGGCCAGACCAACACGCTGTTTCATACCTCCACTTAAATTTTGTGGTTTTTGATCTTCCCATCCTTCCAGACCAACTTTTTTAATTGCCTCCCGGGCTCTTTTCTTTCTTGTGGAAGGTTTTACTTTTTTAACCTCAAGACCATATTCAACATTTTTTTGTACTGTTCTGTAGGGCAGTAATCCGAAATGCTGAAATACCATACCAAATTTTTCTTTTCTAAAGTTCATGAGTTCTTCTTTACTTAATTTACTTACATCTGTATCCTCTATCAGAATTTCTCCGCGATTGGGCTCCATGAGTCGATTAATACACCTGATCAAAGTAGATTTTCCACTTCCTGATAAACCCATAACAACAAATATTTCACCTTTATTTACCGTAAAACTAACATCATTTACCCCCACTGTGTTGCCTGTTTTTTCAAGAATTTCCTCTTTACTTAACCCTTTTTCAATCAGGGGGAAAGCTTCTTCTGGATTTTTGCCAAATATTTTAAATAGGTTATTTACTTCTATTACTTTTTCAGCCATAATTGTATTTCACTCCCTTCACAGTCTATCCAGATTTTAGAGCATCATAATAAAAGAAGGGGAACAAAATTGTCCCCCCTTTTCTTATTATAAATTATATATTTTAAGCTTCAATTTTAATCTTTATCTCCATTCTAGAAAGATATTGAAAAACTCCAATTTACTTAACTTCGGCACCCTATGATCGTTGTCATCATAGGGCCATAAATTCCAAGAACACACTTTTTCAACAGTCTTACAGAATAATTATTTATCAGATTATTCAAACATGATTTTTAATCAGAAACAGTATAGGGTGTAATCCAGTCTGAAACCTGTTCTTGATTTTCATCAATATATTGCCGGGCAGCATCTTCTGGATCCATATCTTCGGCTATCCAGCCCATTACTGAACCCAGCTGTTCACTGTTCATTCTAAAATCATGTAAAAAGTTAACTACTTCCGGATGGTCAGAACTTAAGCCCTGCCGGGTAAAGCTGTATACCCTCTCTATTTCACCATATATATTATCGGGATCTTCAATAAATTTTAAATCAAATTCAGCAAATTTCCAGTGGGGCTCCCATCCCGTAACTGCAATCCATTCTTCATTTTCAATTGCTTCACTTAGCGATGCTGTCATTGCCGGGCCACTGCTTTCAATTAAGTTGAAATCCAGATCATAATGGTCAATGGCTTCATAAGTGGCCTCCATTATCCCTGCTCCCGGATCAATTCCTACAATTCTGTTATCAAATTGATCTGCATATTCATTTAATTCTTCAATATGATCTACATCTACATATTCGGGAACAACAAGTCCAATTCGGGCTCCAGTGTAATTTAATCCTGTTTTTATTATTTCATTCTGATATTGTTCTACATAATGATGATGGGTAACCGGAAGCCAGCTGGCTAAAAATGCATCTATATCACCTGTGGAAAGACTGGCATATACCGGTCCGGCATCAACCATGGTTAATTCTACATTATAACCCATTTCTTCCTCCAGGACTGCCTGAACAACATATGTTTTTGCTTCTGCACAGGCCCAATCAACATATCCCAGAGTTATTGAATTGTCCTGGGCCGCAATCTGACCCTGAAAAGCAAATAAACCAAGAGCAAAGATAAATATCAGACCAGCTGATAATAATAATTTCATCTTATTTTTAATCATATAACTTACACCCCTTTTTTGATATTAATTTCATATTATTCCTAATGATTAATTTGAAATAAAAAATTCTAACTGACCATAACTGACCTTGACCATTATTATTATAATTAATTGTGATGATTATATCAAATCATTAAATTGAATTAGCTGGGTTATACTCCGTTTTTCTTATATAAAAGATATTTTTATAAAATATTAAATCAAAATATTGCTAATTTTCTGTTATATATATGCATAAAAAAGTGGTGAGGGGCGGAATCGAACCGCCGACACGAGGATTTTCAGTCCACTGCTCTACCAACTGAGCTACCTCACCTCAAAATATGGTTGCGGGGGCCGGATTCGAACCGACAGCCTCCAGGTTATGAGCCTGACGAGCTACCAGATTGCTCTACCCCGCGTTAATTTTATTGAGCTGTGAAGAACATTAACCTCAGATAGACTTTTTGTGAGGCAAATGTTTAAAAAGCTGTACTTATGATATAATTAATAAATAATAAGTAATTCAATTCTTAAATATATTAACATTATTTTTTAAAAATGTCAAGAAAAACAGGACAGTAATTCCCTGAATCTTATATTTATGTTTGTTATATTAAGGTAAATAGTCCACCGGATTAACCGCATTTCCGTTGACCTGAACTTCAAAATGTAAATGCGGCCCGGTGCTTACACCTGTACTTCCCACCCTGGAAATAGGCTGACCAATTTCAACTTCCTGACCTTCGGAAACCAGAAGTGTAGAATTATGGGCATAAAGGGTTTTAACATCAGGTGAATGTTTAATAACAATAGTTTTACCATATCCAGAAAGCCATTCACTTAAAATTACTTTACCAGAAGCTGCTGCTCTGATGATTGTTCCGGAAGGAGCTGCAATATCTAATCCACTGTGAAAATCTCTTTCTCCACTAACCGGATGAGTCCTGTAGCCAAAAGGTGAAGAAATACGCCCCATCAGGGGCCAGATAAATGAGTTTTCTGAAAGATGAAAAGATCCATCAGCAGCCGGATTCGGGATTTTAATCTCCTGTCCGGCATAAATTCGACTGCCCTTCAAATTATTGGAAAGCTGTATAGTTTCTATGCTGGTTCCATATCGATTTGCTATAACAGAAAGTGATTCTCCGGGCTGTATTTGATGAGTTATGTATTTAGAGGGGGGATTTTGTCTTTCTTCAGTTCTGCTTCGAGAATCATGATGAACTCCCCCGGTCCCATCAAAAGGTATTTTTATTATATCCCCGGCAATAATAGTCTCATTTTTGAGATTGTTTCTTTCTTTTATGTTTTTAACACTGGTATTATATTTCTGTGCGAGTTCTATCAAAGTATCCCCGGGTTTAATTTCATATTCTATTTCACCCTGCATGTTCTGCAGGGCATTCCGGGTACTGGTGCCCATAATCCCGTCAACTTTTAGATTATTATTATACTGGAAATCCTTAACAGCTCTTTCTGTCCAGGGGCCAAAAACACCATCAATCTCTACATCATATCCAATATTATCCAGCATAGTTTGAATTTCTTCTACCTGCTGGCCTCTGTCCCCTCTCTCAAGTATTTGGGCTGACGACTGAGTGGAGAGTGAAGCACATATCAAGAGAAAAATGAATATAAAATATGTAATTTTTTTCACGGAATACATTAAGTTACCTCCATTTTGATTTATTATACTATAGAATATTTTTTTGCATATGTATAAACCTGCCCCGGGCTTTTAAGCCGGAAAATTTATTTTGCCTTAGAGCTTCATATAGGACAACTGCAACAGAATTAGCCAGATTTAATGATCTTGCTCCCCTGACCATTGGAATTCGGATACTCCTGTCCAAATTTTCCAGAAGAAATTTTTCCGGTAAACCGGCTGTCTCTCTGCCAAAAAAGATGAGATCCTCTGATTTGTAATCAATCTCGTGATAATTGTGAACAGCTTTTTTAGAAGTGAAATACATGTTATGATCTTTAAATTTATTTATGACTTCTTCCAGAGATTGATATTGATGAATTTCAACCATATCCCAGTAATCCAAACCGGCTCTCTGCAGATACTTATCATCCAGAGAAAAACCCAGAGGGTGTACAAGATGCAGTGTGCTGTCTGTTACAGCACATGTACGGGCAATATTACCTGTATTAGGAGGAATTTCTGGCTCAACCAGGACAACATGCATAAGTAATCACCTGAAAGAAATAATATTTGAATTAAAACGATTTGTCTTTGGCAGATTTTTTGATTGTTTAATAAAAATTTAATTTATTATTCTACTATATATAATTCGATATAATCATGAAAATTCCTTCTAATTTCATATATTTTTCACATTAAAATAATTAATCTTCCTGCTTTGTATAATAAGCACAATAATCCTGCAGAGAACACTTATCACATTGTGGATTTCGGGCTTTACAGACCTCTCTTCCATGATTTATTAACCAGTAGTGCATATTAATCCAGTGATTTTGAGGAATAACATCCTTTAAATCATTTTCAACTTCTTTTACATTTTGCCCCCGGGTTAATCCCAGTCTTTTGGAGACTCTATAAACATGAGTATCTACCGGAAATGTGTCTTTATCACTACAGCAGGCTAAGAAAACAGCTGCCGTCTTTTTCCCAACTCCGGGAAGCTCCATTAAATCATTCAACTTCCGGGGAATAGCTCCCCTATGTTTGTTTTGAATAATTTTTGCTGTTTCAATAATATATTTTGATTTATTACGATAAAGCCCAACACTTTTCAACTTATTCTGCAGTTCTTGTCGACTTAGTCTTGAAAACTCTTCAGGAGTATTATATTCTTTAAATAGTTTGTTTGTAACTTTGTTTACCTGTTTATCGGTTGTTTGAGCTGATAAAATTACGGCCACCAGAAGTTCAAAAGGATTACTATAATTCAATGAAGTTTCGGGTTGTGGATATTTTTCGGCAAAAATATCAATTATTTTTGTTATATCGTCTTTTTTAGTCATCATTTAACCCCTTTTTTAATATCAATTTGCAATTTCTCAAATCCAGGAGGATTATTTTATGAAGAAAAAACTGGGCATTGATATCGATGGTGTTCTTACTCATGAAGGTGGAGACAAAAATAATATCTGGCAAAAACATCTTAGCAATTTTCTGGGATATGATATTCAAAGAAAAAAAGATGCATTTGATTTTACTGAAGCTTATGGTCTCTCTGATGATATCATAAAAAAATTTGTAGAACATAAATCAAAAGAAATATATACAAAAGTAAAACCGGCTCCAGATTCCCGGCAAGTTATCCAGGCCCTAAAAAAAAGGGGATATTGCATTTATATAATTACAGCCCGGGACCTAAAATACCATAAATTAACGAAAAACTGGTTAAAAAAACATGATATTCCCTATGATAATCTGCACCACAGAAAAAACAAGCTCCCACTAATCCAAAAAGAGAATATCCCCTTATTTATTGAAGATAATAAAAAAAATATACTCCAGCTGTCACAAAACAATATTACAGTTATTATTAAAGACCGCTATCATAACAGAATGATCAAGGAAGAAAATTCATCATTATTATATAGAGCTGATAACTGGCAGCAGATTAAAGAATTAATATATGATTTTTTTAATGATTATCCCGAAAACTGCTGTTCCCGATAAATTCCCTGAGTATTGAATTATAAGGGATGTATTTGGTCTCTACATCAGCAAAGCATTCCAGAACTTCAATTAATCTCTCTGCTTCATAAGACAAATTAGATTCCCGATCTATGTTTTTAAGGAGGGGCAGACCATGCTTTTTTAAGGCCGGCATTTCATATATTAAAGCTGAATTAAACATCACATCAGCATTTTCCTGATAGGGAAAAATATTTTTATCTTCTCCTTTGCGAACTGAAGGCCATAGTTCAAGGGTTTTTAAAACATCATGACCTCTGAACTGGTAATCCCTGATTATCCTTCTGATTTTTCGGGTATCAGTAGTGGGGATCCGGCTGTGTTTATCAATATTAATCTGGGTTAGAGCACTGACATAAATTTTAAACTTATGTTCATCTGGAATAGCTCTGGTTAATTTATTATTCATACAGTGAATACCTTCCAGGATCAGAGGCTGATCTTCTTTCAGCTTTAGAAAAACCCCCTTATCTTCTCTTTTCCCTTCCTGAAAATTATATCGGGGAATTTCAACTTTTTCTCCCTGCAGTAATGCAATGAGTTGGTTGTTTAATAATTCTAAATCAAGAGCTTCTAATGCTTCGAAATTTAATTCTCCATTTTCATCCCGGGGGGTGTTTTCTCTATTAACAAAGTAATTGTCCAGAGAAATCTGAGCCGGGAAAATTGAATTTATTTTCAATTGAATACACAGTCGGTGAGAAAAAGTGGTTTTTCCTGAAGAAGAGGGACCGGCAATTAAAATAACCCTTTTATCTTCAATATTTTCTTCAATTAAATCAGCTATTTGGGCTATCTTTTTTTCATGTCTGGCTTCTGAAACCTGAATTAATTCAACAAAACCATTATTTTGTATGGTCTTATTTAGCTGATGAGCAGAGCTTATACCCATAATTTTTCCAAAGTGTTCATATTCTATCATTGCTTTTCCCAGCTGAGGCTGGTCTCTAAAATCAGGAATATTTGCAGGGTCATCTCTCTGAGGAAAAAGCAGCACAAAACCGGGGAAACTGTATTGAAGTTTAAATTTTTTCAAATACTTTGTTGAGGGCACCATATTATAATATAAATAATCATAATAATCGTTTAACTTATAAAGTACATATTGATTTTTGTTTTGCTGTTTAATAACCTCTATTTTGTCCTTAAATCCCTGTTCCTTGAATATATTTATTGCTTTCTGTTTGCTCAAAATCTCTTTTTTGATGGGAAAATCCCGATCAATAAGTTTATTCATACTGTCGACAATTTGGTTTATTTCTCTCTGGTTGAGTGCTTTTCTTTTTTCAATTTCACAGTAGACACCATTGCTGACAGTATGGTTGATAGACATTCTGCAATCAGGAAATTTATTATATATTACACAGGCCATCAAAAACATTAGACTTCTTCTATAAATACGGTTTCCCAGAACATCACAGATAGTAATAAATGAAATATTAGCTCTGTTTTCTGGTATTTGGTTGAGTTCAAATATTTTATTATTCACCAGGGCCGCTACAATCAGCTCTTTATCTCTTTTTTCAGAAGTATCGTATATCTTATTTTTAATTTCTTCAAGACTTATATGATCTTCAAAATTATATTTTTTATTGTCAATTTGATATTCCGGCATATAAGAAAACTCCCCCTTCAATTTATAATTCCTGCTGAATAAAGTTTAGTGCTCCTTTTGCAAAACATAAGTCCCCCGCCAGGAGAGTGGAGTATTGCGCTATTTGTCAGAAATTATTTTCTGTTAAACTTAATATTTCCCATTTCCAAGGTTTAATTATGGACCTGAAGTCAGAGTAAATATTTTCAGGTGTATTTTCATTAAATGGACAAACTTCCAGAAACCGGTCCCAGCCCCGGATCATGTAATTTCCTCCTCCGGAACATAATTAAAACAGGGCCCGGACAAAATCCGGGCCATTGAAAGGAAGTTTAATAACCTATTTTAATTTGGTTTTATTTTATTTAAAAATCATCAAATTCCTGCTGATTATTGTTCTCCGGTTCCAGACTATCCTCCAGCACTTCGTTATCCATATCCAGGACATCTGAAGGTTCCTCAGATTCCAGGCCTTCAATGTCCCGTATCTGGTAAAGAATTTCTTCCAGTTCCTGGAGTAGATCCCCATAACTTCCCCATTCACCAGCTCTCTGAGCCTCGATCAGCTCTTCATAAATAGCAACCGCTTCTCTTGAAAGCTCGCGAAATGATTCCGAAACATACATCTCTTCACTGATTTCTGTAATATCTTCATCAATAATATCAGGTATTTCTTCGATTGTCTCATCTCTAAACTCCCCAAATAACTGGATCAGACCCTGATCCAGACTGGGAGCCATAACAAGCCGATCATCATGACTGACAATAACTCTTCTCATTTCCGGAATTTGTGTGTCCTCAGCTTCTATATAAATAGGTTCAATATACAGAATAGAATTTTCAATGGGAATAACCAGCAAATTACCACGGATTACTCTAGAACCCCGCTGTCCCCATAAGGACAGCTGCTGTGAAATATCGGGATGCTGGTCGATTCTGGACTCAATCTGCTGAGGCCCATATACCAGCTCACCTTCCGGGAAGTTATATACAACCAGTTCACCGTAATTATCACCATCAGACCGGGCAGCCATCCAGGAGATCATGTTGTTCCTGGTGGACGGAGTAAAGGGCAGCATAAGTGTAAATTCAATATCTTCATCACCCAGCAGTCTGTTCATAATATAATAGGGCTGCATTTGAATACTTGCCTGTCCGTATTTTTCTGTGGGAATATCCCATAAATCTTCCTGATTGTAAAATACATCCGGATCCTGCATATGATAAAAACGATACAGCTGAGTTTGAATATTAAATAAATCTTCTGGATATCGAAGATGACTTATTAAATATTCCGGCATCTCTTCACCATCGGTAAACAGATCCGGAAAAATATTGCTGTAGGTCTGGACCATTGGATCCTCATCATCAACAATATAAAATGTTACATCTCCTTGATAGGCATCAATAACAACTTTCACTGAATTTCTAATATAATTATTTATTCTATTATAAGGTGTGGAATAAGGATAACGATCAGTGGTGGTGTAGGCATCCTGAATCCAGTATAGATTACCATTTTCTATCACCAGATAAGGATCGCTATCATACATCAGGAAGGGAGCAATTCTGTTAACCCTTTCCTGAATATTACGATTGAACATCATTCTGCTGTCTGATTTTACAGCATCAGTAAGAAAAATTTGTAGATCACCGAATCTTAAAGAAAACAAAATACGGCGCAAAAAGCTGCCCACCTCAACTCCTCCAGTACCCGTATAACTGCGGTATACATTCTGGTCACCACTGCTGTAATGAAATTCACGGGCATTAGTATTGGCAATTACATAATCATCTGTCATTTCCCCATAATATAAGGCTAAATTATCAAGCTCAATATCCGTTTCAGTACGGGAGGGTATATCCCTTATTATAAATTCCGGCATTCCATCTGAAATAACACTGCTTACAGGACTCATAACTATTCCATAGCCGTGAGTATAAATTAATTTTTCATTGACCCAGGTGCGACTGGGTAAACGTGTTTTATCCAGCTCCCGGGCCGAAAGCATTACCTGGCGGTATTCACCATTGATGTGATAACGGTCTATATCAACATCCTGAAAACGATAATAAGGTCTCAGTTCCTGAAGCTGACCATAACTGGAAAGTTTTGGCCGATGATCCCATAGCCTAATATTGTCTATTATATCTATGTTGGCTTCCAGATCTTCAGCAGTAATTGTATTATCTAGATCAAATTCTCTGCGGGAAACTTCATCAAGACCATAGGCTGCAAGAGTCATGTCAATGTTGTTTTCTATATACTGACGCTCCCTTTCCAGCTCATTGGGTTCCACGCGAAATCTTTGAACAACTCCCGGATATACACTACCAAAAATAATGGAAAGTCCTATCCAGATTCCCAATCCCCAGACAATCAAATTGTATTTTCTTTTCACTATACTGTATATAAGCAATAAGCCCACAGCAATAGCGGTTATAAGTAAAATCCACAATCCGATTAGATTGGCATTGATATCAGTATAGCTGGCACCAAAAGCCGCACCTCTTTCAGAATAAAGAAGATCAAACATGCTTAACCTGTAGTCCCAGGCTTTTAAAAATAAAAAGGCAACTATTAATGTTGTTAAATGTGCTTTTGCTTTTTTAGAAAATTTTATTTTAATATTTTCCAGGGAGCTTACTCCTGAACCCAGAACATATAATACGGCTACCACTATTAAGGTGATAACTATCAAAAGAGTTGCCATTTCTCTAATTAAATTGTAAAAAGGAAGAGAAAAAACATAAAACCCAAGATCTCTTGAAAAAATAGGATCCAGAGTATCAAAAGATGTCTGATTGAAAAATTTTAAAACAGTTTTCCATACTCCCTGCCCGACCGCACTAAATAAAAACCCCATAAAAACACTTCCCGCCAGATAAATAAGCAGCAGGCGTTTTTTGCTTAACCAATCCAGAACTTGCTCCCTGTTGTCACCAAATAATTGTTCTACATTTTCCATCTGAACTTTTTTATCTTCCAGAAAAATATCTTTGGTAAAATAAAGATTTAAAAATATAAAAATCGTAAAAATTAAACCAAGAGTTAGTCGGACACTAAAATTGGCAAAAAACATCACCAGAAAAGTATATACATAATCCAGATTCTGAAACCACATATAATCTGTAATAACCCGGGAACTGGTCATAATTAATATTCCCAGTATAATTACAGCGGCAATAATTATTGCCAGAACTGCTTTTAAACTTTTTCGGATCATTAATATCCTGCCCCTTCCTTATTATAAAAATAACTTTTTTCTGTCAAAATTTATTTATATATATTGACTTACTCCTTTTAATAGTCTAAATTTATAAATTGAAATGGTCTCCTGCATTTAAAGCAGGGAATTAATAAAAAATTCAAATTAAATCCAGGTCATCATAACTATAAAATTCTTTATCATCAATAACAATAAAATCCAAAAACTGGATCCCCAGTATTTTCCCGGCCTTTTTTAACCTTTTTATTTTTAGTACTTCTTTATTTTCCGGTTTTTTAAAATTTTCCTGAATATTCCTGGCCAGAATTACGGAAACATTATCCTCAATCAAAAATGGTTTATGATAAATTGTCCTGGGGTGTAAATTAATTTTACGATCCAGACCTCCACCCATGAATTCCCAGCTCACAGGAAAATTATCACTATTCAAGGCTAAAATCATCAAACGTTCTTCGTTTAAATCACTTAATTCAATGAACAGGTTATACACATCAAGTGGTTGATTAATTGGTTCAAGTAAACTTTTATCTTCAACTTCAGTTGATGTTCCGGCAGATTTTTCACATTTTTTAAGAAAACAATCCACAGTGTTAATTTGATTTAAGCTCTCAAAAAAATCAATAACCTGGTTTATATTAATATTCTCTTTTTCTTTTGTTCCTGAATAATGTGATTTTGCCTTACCATTAATATATTTCTTCTGCCTTGATAACAGGGACCTATTAATAATTTGATACCTGACTTTATTGCATTTTCCGCACTTAAAAGTTATAAAACCTTTTCCCTTATATTTCCCGATATCTTCATCAAATTTACCCAGGCCCAGGACATCCTTCTCATTAATTTTAGACCCACAGCTCCAGCAGTAGATATTAAGCATTTTTTAGCCCTCCTCCCGGAGATATAAGTGATAAGTTATTCAAATATCAGGTATGATAAGATTAATCGGAATTTATTTTTTTAATAAATTAGATGCTCTCATTTCAGCTTCTTTTAAAATTCGATCCGGCTCTAAGAACAAAAAGTCTCCCTGATCCATTACAATATTACCATTTATAATCACAGTATCAATCTTGTTCCTGTTTCCCGCATAGAGTAAATTAGAAAGATTATTGTGATGAGGATAATCGGTAAACTCTTTATTAATATCAATCAAGATAATATCTGCCAGATAATTTTTCTTTAAAATACCCAGATTTTGAAGATGAAGCGCCATTGCTCCTCCACCAGTCAACATTTGTGCTGTTTTTTCTAAATTAAGTTTTGTAGGATCCTCATGTTTAACTTTTTGAAGATAAGAAGCAGTTCTGGCTTCTTCAATCATATCCAGATTATTATTACTGGAGGCTCCATCAGTACCCAGGCCTACATTCACTCCCTCACCAATCAACTCCGTTATCGGAGCAATACCACTGCCCAGTTTCATATTACTCTGCGCATTATAGGAAACACCAGCCTCATATTTTGATAAAATCCCAATATCTTTTTCATCTAAATGAACACAGTGAGCAGCAGTTGTAGGCCTTTCCCAGAGACCAATATTTTCTAAATGCTGGACAGGTGTTCTATTATACTTTTTTTTAATATAATCGTATTCTTTTTTTGTTTCAGATACATGAATATTAAGAGGAATATTATATTCTTTTGATAGTCCAATTATATCACATAAATATGCTGGTGAACAAGTATAAGGGGCATGAGGAGATAGAACGGTTGAAATTCTTTCTGATTGAGATTGATGGTTGAGGGCAAATTCTAAAGCTTCGTTTAGTCCCTTTTCTCCATCCTGTTCTTCAATAAGACCAATTCCCAACACAGCTCTCATTCCGCTTTTTTTAACAGCTTCAGCAACCTGGTCCATAAAAAAATACATATCACAAAATGTTGTTACACCACTGGATATCATTTCTAAAATGCCCAGAAGTGTGCCCCAGTATACATCCTTTGCCGATAAATTGGCTTCCAGGGGCCATATTTTTTCTTCCAGCCATGTTTGCAGGGGTAGATCATCTGCATAACCACGCATAAGTGTCATTGCCGTATGAGTATGACAGTTAACAAATCCCGGTAAGGCTATTTTCCCTTCTGCAGAAATAATATGATCAGTATTATCAGTATTAAGTTCAGCATGATCAGAACCGATATTTTTGATTTTATTATTTTCTATATAAATAAAACCATTTTGGATTTTCCTGAAATCCTTATCCATTGTATATATTTCGGAAATATTTTTAATTAGCAGGGACATGGCTCCATACCCTCCCCCGATTAAGCATCATTTTGTTCATGAAATTCCTCTTCTGATATAGATTCACCACCATCCAGCTGTTCTTCAATTATATTATAATTCATATCAAACTTTAACTTAATTTCAATTTGATTATAACAATTATCACAGATCGCTGTTTTTCTTATACTGTAGTCCTCTTCACTATCAGAATCATATTCCTGGACAATATCATATCCTTTTCTAAAAACAAGTTTGATTTTTTCACCACATTTATTATCACGAATATAATAATTTATAATTTCTTTGCTACCTCTGGACTTGGAACCTGAAAATATTTTTTTGAACAGGTCCAGCAAACTCATTTTTTTCACTCCTTACAGTTATTTCTGCCTTAGTTAAATCATTTAAAAAAGCTGTTTTGATACTATTATAATTTGTAATAATTATATATTAAAGAACATACTTCCGCAAATTTTGACTTATCAAAATCATAATAAAAATTCGGTAAAAAAAAGAAAGACCCGGCAGATGCTCTAGGTCTTTCTATATGAAAAAACAAATTTAATATATTTAAGTGCTTAAATATATGTATTTTTGTTTATTTATCAACTGTTTCTTTAAATGTTTTACCGGCTCTAAATACGGGTACTTTACGGGCTGGAATTGTAATCTCCTCACCAGTCTGTGGATTACGTCCTTTCCGTGAACTGCGATCCTTAACTTCAAAAGTTCCAAAACCGATGATTTGTACATTATCTCTTTTTCCTTCTGACTTATCAGCTTCTTCACTGAGGTAGTCCATAATACCGTCTACAGCGGTATTAATAATCTCTCCAGTATCCTTTTTGGTCATATCGGTCTTTTCAGCTACCATATCAATTAAATCAGTTTTAGTCATTTTCCCACCTCCCTTATATAGGAAATTTTTAGTGTTCATTTATTGTTATTCTGGGAATATTAAGAATCTCCTTCAAAAAATATAAAAAATATCCAAAAATCAGGATTTGCCAACATTTATCCTGTTTTCATTGCCCCTTAACAGGCGTTTGATATTTCCGTGGTGTTTACCAATTATTAAAAATCCATAAATTATAAAAAAATAAAAAGCTGTAATTTCATTAAGATATATGTATAAAACTATGGGCATCAATACTGCAGAAGTAAGTGAAGCAGCAGACATATATCTTGTAATAACAGATAACAAAAGCCAGATAACGGCTATTATTAAAAAAACTGGTGGTGAAATCCGCAAAAGAACTCCAAATGTTGCTGCTACACCTTTCCCTCCCGAAAAATTCAGAAAAAGAGAATGATCATGTCCCAGGATTACTGTTAAACCTGTTAAATAGGGAATATAATTAATCATATCCCCCTGAGGATTAATAAACAAAAAAGCAATACTAACCGCCACAAAACCTTTAGCAATATCCAGTAAAGCCACAATTATTCCATATCGTATCCCCAGAGCTCGCGCTGCATTAGTAGCCCCTACATTCCCACTACCCACTTCCCGCACATCAATATTTTTAATAAACCTTGTAAAAAGATATCCGGTAGGAATAGAACCAATTAAATAGCCAAAAATAACTGCTAGAATATACAAAATTATTTTCTCCTTTCTGTTGAATATTTTTTAAATTTTTTTATTAAAACTCCCGGTTATTTATTCAAAATTTAATCTCAGGGGACTGCCCACAAAACCAAATTTATCTCTTAGGGTGTTTTTGAGATAACGTTCATATGAAAAATGAATAAGCTCGGGATTATTAACCTTAAAATTAAAAGTGGGAGGTTTTATGCCGGTTTGTTTTGAACTGTATATTTTTAATCTTTTCCCTTTTTTAGCCGGGGGCTGACGCAGCTGTACTGCTTCTTTAATTACTTCATTTAATATATTTTCTTCTACCCTGCGGGAATTTTGGTCAATTACATATTCCATTAAATCAATAATTTCATCAACCCTCTCACCGGTCAAGGCTGAAATAAAAGTTATAGGAGCAAAGCGTAAAAATTTAAGTTTGTGGTATATTTCTTCCTGAAACCATTTCATGGTATTAGTTGTTTTTTCTACCAGATCCCACTTATTTACAGCAATTACAATCGCCTTCCCCTCATCATGAGCATACCCGGCTATTTTCGTATCCTGATTTGTTACGATTTCTGGTTCAGTTCCATCCAGCATCATTAAGACCCCATCCGCACGTTCAATTGCTCTTATTGATCTTATATTACTATAGTATTCTACATCTTCATTTACTCTGGATTTTTTTCGTAAACCAGCTGTATCAATTAAATTATATTGTAAATTATTTATTTCGACAAGAGTATCAACTGCATCTCTGGTAGTACCAGGTGTCTGACTTACAATCACCCTATTCTGACCCAAAATATAATTTATCAGAGAGGATTTTCCTACATTCGGTTTTCCTACTACCGCAATATTAAGCAGGAGGTCATTTTGAGTTTCAATTTCTTCTTCAGGAAGGTTATCAATAATTTTATCCAATAAATCACCAATATTTTTCCCATGTTCGGCTGAAATAGAAATGGGTTCCCCCAAACCAAGATTGTAAAAATCCCAGCTCATTTCTTCTTCTCGACTAAAATCTTCAACTTTATTTACAATCAGTAAAATCTTTTTTTCAGTCTTTCTCAAAATACCTGAAATTTCTCGATCCATCGGAGTAAGACCACTTCGACCATCGACAACAAATAAAATTAAATTTGCTTCCTGGATTGCTTTTTCAGCCTGCTCTCTAACTTTCTGTCTAATTTCACTTTTATTAACCGGGTCAATTCCACCCGTATCAATTAAATGAAATTGATTATTTTGCCAGGATACTTTTCCATAGATACGGTCTCTGGTTACTCCGGACTCCTCTTCAACTATGGCCGTTCTTTTGCCGATTAATCTATTAAACAAAGTGGACTTGCCTGTATTTGGACGGCCCACAATGGCAACTGTCGAATTATTCATTTTGAATCACCTCAATAATATCTTTAATACCGCCAGCAGAACGAATATCATTTTTACTGTATTTCTGCTGGATATCTTCAATTGAAATTTCATCTATAAAACAGCCCTCATTATTAAGAGCTACTTCGGGAATTAAAAAAAGACCATTTCGGTCCAGATGATTTATTTTTTCTATTATATCCTCTCCGGCTAAAAGACCGGTTACCGTTACTGAAGAACCCAGAAATTTATTTTCCACAGATATTAGGTCTGGATTTAAGCCCTTGATTTTCTCCAGTTCTTTAATTACGGGCTCCAGTGCTTTATAACCTAGAACTGAAGTAATTATCCCCATATAGCCAGTATTTGTTTTTTCAGGTAATTGTTCTTTTAAATCAGAAAATTTTTTCCTCATAAGTCGGGTTAAACCAATACCATTTTCCAGCTGATAAAAATCCCGATAGTGTTTATATTCCGGTATTTTCATATCAGCTAAAAAATAAAATTCATCAGCTAAAAACAGCCAGTTGGGCCCAAATTTTTTCTGAAATTCATTTTGATAATATTGAACCTGATTGATAACCTTTTTGGCCTCCCGGCCACTGAAGGTCTTTAATTTGTCCTGAGTATTATATTTTGTTAAACCAACAGGGACAATACCCAAAGAAATAATATTAGGATACATCTGCTGCAGATCTTCTATTGTCTTTTCAAGTTCCCGCCCATCATTTATACCAGGACAAAGTACTATCTGAGCATTAAAATTTATATTATTGTCAGTTAATTTGGTTAACTGTTTTTTTATTTTACCAGCTTCATAACTACCCATCATCTTTCTTCGCAGCTGGGGATTTGTGGTATGAATAGATATATTAAGAGGGCTAAGATGATAATCGATAATCTTATTCCAGTCAGATTTCTTTAAATTACTTAATGTTATATAACTACCCTGCAGAAAGGAAAAACGATAATCATCATCCTTAATATATAGTGATTTTCTTAAACCCCGGGGCATCTGATCAATAAAACAAAATAAACAATTATTGCTGCATGTTTTTAAGCTGTCATAAATTATTTCCTGAAACTCTATACCGAGTTTTTGACCAGGAGACCTTTCAACCTCAAATTCACACAGAGTACCATCTTTTTTTTCAACAGTCATCTTAAAAAACACATCAGAAGTTTCGTATAAAAAATCTATATAATCAGAGATTGGTTTCTGATTTACAGTAATTATTTTATCACCAGGTTTTATATTAAGACTGTGAGCAATACTATCAGAGGCCACCTTTCCTATTTTGGCCATATTAGTTCCCTCCTGTCATTGAAATGATAACATAAATTGCCTATAGGGGCAATTATGTAAAAAAAAACTGCCCTATACAGCAGGGCAGTTTGAAGGGAATAATTAATTTCATAAATGATTAATCATCAAATATATCGCCTACAAGTTCTCCTATAGTGGCACCTGATGATTCTTCTTTTTCTTCTTCTTGATTAGACTCCTCTTTCTGTGAGGAAGATGACTCTTTTGGGGAGGAATCCTCTTTAACCTGGTCCTCAATTTCTTTCAGACTTAATCCCACCCTTTTCTGTTCAGGGTCGATATTAAGTATTTTAGCATCCCTGGTTTCCCCAACAGTAACTATTTCATCAGCAGTTTTCACATGTTTCTGAGACAGCTGAGAAATATGAATAAGACCTTCTATTCCATCTTCAATTTCCATAAAAGCCCCGAAATCTACAATTTTTGTAATAGTTCCTTCTACTATTTCCCCTTCATAATGTTTTTCAGCAAATTCTTCCCAGGGGTCTGACTGCAGCTGTTTGTAGCCCAGGGAAATTCGCTCCTCATCTTTATTAACAGAAAGGACTTTAACCTCTATCTGCTGACCTTCTTCAAAAAGGTCTGAAGGATGTTCAATTCGCCCCCATGACATTTCAGAAATATGCAGCAGACCTTCAACTCCACCCAGGTCAACAAAAGCACCAAAATCAACAAGATTGGTTATTGTACCGGTGATTGTTTGACCTTCTTCCAGATTTTTCAGTGTTTCTTCTTTTTCCTGAACTCTTTCTTTTTCCAGTACTTTTTTATGTGAAAGAACTACATTTTGATTATCTCTTTCAACTTCAATTATTTTCAGGGGCAGGGTCTGACCTACATATTCACTCAGATCTTCTACATATCCAATAGCTACATGTGAGGCCGGAATAAAGCCCCGTACTCCCACATCAACAACCAGCCCACCTTTTACTTCTTTGGTTACTTCTGCTTCAATGATTTCATCATTTTCATAGGACTCTGTTATATCTTCCCAGGCCTGTTCATAATCAGCCTGTTTTTTTGAAAGTATCATATTACCTTCATCATCTTCCAGGGTTAATATTACCACCTTAATCTCCTCATCATCACTTACAATTTCTGAGGGGTGGTCAAAACTTTTATTGCTTAATTCATGGGAAGGGATAAAACCATCAGATTTATAACCAACATCAACATAAATCCCATCATCCTGTACTTCTACAATATTGCCGGTTACTGATTGACCTTTTTTAAGATCGGCAATATCACTGTATTCTATAGTTTCTTCATCTTCTTCAGCTGCTTCTTCTGCGGTATCATCCTCTGAAAATTCTGGTACTTCTTCTTCAGTTTCTTCAATCTGATCTGCAGCTTCTTTATTTTCTTCTTCCTCTTTATCATCTGCAGTTTCTTCATTTACCTTTTCTACTTCTTCTACCTCTTCTACTTCATCAGAGGAACTTTCTTCAGAAACAGCTGTTTCTGATGTTTCTTCTAATTTTTCATCTTCCTTTTGGTCTGCATCTTCTGCAGCAGATTCCTGTTCATTCTTTTCTTCCAGTTCTTCGGTCTGCATTTCCATTTCTTCTTCCTTTTCTTCAAATTCCTTATTCACATTTTCAACTCCTTCAGATTCTTTTTTCTCTTCTTCTCTTGTACTGTCTTCTTCTTTCATGGCCTGTATAACCTCCTTTATTAACCAATCTGGAGTCGAAGCTCCAGCAGTAATACCTATTTTGTTTTTTCCTGTTAACCACTGCCTTTTAAGATCACGGGCAGTTTCTATATGATAAGTTGGGGTGTCGGTCTCAGAACAAATTTCGGCCAATCTGTTCGTGTTGGCACTATTATATCCCCCAATTACAAACATTAAATCCACCTTTTGGGCCAGTAGTTCAGCCGCATTTTGACGAACCTGGGTTGTATTACAGATAGTATTATATACTTTTAGTTCATCTGTTTTATTAATTATTGAAGAAATAATATCCTGATAAGCTTCCGGGGATTGTGTGGTCTGGGCTACAAAGCCCACCTGTTTCTGGATATTAATCTTATCTAAATCATGCTTGTTTTTTATTATAATTGCTTTCTTATTACTAAATCCATATATTCCTTTAACCTCGGGGTGGTCCCGATCACCAAAAATAAAAGTTTGATAACCTTCATTTACCAATTTAGATACATAATTCTGTGCTTTTTTCACATAAGGGCAGGTGGTGTCAATTATTTCCAGTCCTTTATTTCGTGCTTTTTCAATAATTTCAGGAGCTGCTCCATGGGATCTGATTATGAGTATTCCTTCAGAAATTTCATCAATAGAAGCAACAGTTGTAATACCGCGATCCTTTAATTTATTTACAACCTGGGGGTTGTGTATTAAGGATCCCAGAGTAAATACAGATTTATTTTCTTTATTCTTTGTCGCCTCTACAGCCATATCAATGGCCCGCTGTACTCCAAAACAGAAGCCAGCCTTTTTTGCAGTAATTATTTCCAGCAGATGCACCTCCTTCCAGCACAGCAGCACAGAACAACAATAAAATAATGTCTCTTTTTATAAAATTCGTTATATATCGTTATTTTCCTCCCTGTATTTAAAAAAATATACAGGTTAAATATTATATCTGCTAATCCGAACATAATTATAACTTATATGCTTTGTTTAGTCAATAATTATGATAACAAAAATTTCATTCGGTATCAATTTCCCCGGCAATTTTATTTAAAATAAAATCAGCTACTTCTTTTTTCTCTTCTTTACTTAATTTTCGGTCATAATAACTATCAAGATTAAAAGATGGGCCAATAGATACTTTTAATTTTTGGGGTCCGTTAATGTTATTTATTCCCACCGGTAATATAGGTGCTTTACTTTTCAGAGCTATAAAAACAGCTCCCGGTTTTATTTCAGTAATTTCATCTTTACTGCTCCGTGTACCTTCCGGAAAAAGACCCAGTACTTTATCTTCTGATAAAATTTTCAATGATTTTCTCAGGGATCTAGTACCGGTCCGCCCTCTTTTTAGGGGAATAACTCCTATTTTTTTCAAAACCCAGCCGAAAAGAACATTTTTAAATAATTCTTCTTTGGCCAGAAAAAAAACCTGCCTTTTCATAGTTATACCAACAAGAGGAGGGTCCAGAAAACTCTGATGATTGGCCATAACTATTAAGGGGCCCTGTTCTGGAATGTTCTCCTGCCCTTTAACAACCGGCCTGTCAAACACAAAAAAATATATTTTAAAAAGAAAGTATCCCAGCCGGTAAAGTAATTTTCCCATTTTTATGAAGTCCCTTCTTTAATGATGTTATACAGTTTATCTACAACTTCATTAATTGAAAGGTCTGTAGTATCTATTTCAACGGCATCTTCAGGTTTTATCAAGGGAGAGTAACAACGTTCTGTATCTATTTTATCTCTACGGGCAACACTTTTTTTTATTTCTTCAAAATCAGTATCCGGTTTTTTCTTTATAATTTCTTTATAACGCCTCCGGGCTCTTTCTTCAAGAGTAGCGGTAATATAAAATTTGAAATCAGCATTGGGCAGAACCTGAGAACCAATATCCCGACCATCCATAATTAAACCTCCATTTGCAGACATGGCACGCTGTTTTTTGACCATCACTTCCCGGACACCCTTTATACGAGCTACCCGGGATACTTTATCATTTACTTCCGGGATTCTCAGTTTATCTGTAATATCTCTGCCCTCTACAATTATTCGGGACTTTTTATCCCCTTCAGCAGGTGTGAAATTCATCTCCATTTTTTCAGCCAGATGTGCTACTTCTTCTTCATAATTTAAATCTATATCACTTCTGATAACCTCATAAGTCACAGCTCTATACATAGCTCCGGTATCCAGATAACGGTAGTTCAATCTCCGGGCCAGTCTGCGGGCAGCTGTACTCTTCCCGGAACCAGCTGGACCATCAATGGCAATAGTAAGACTCATCCTTTCACTCCTCATTTATAGATAATATTGAATATATAATTAAGATTTATTTTTGGTTACCATATATAATATTCAATATTAAACATAAAAATCCTGCCTTACAGCTATTAGTTTTATTGATCAAGAATATTTACAATAGACTCTGTAAAACAGCCTATCTTATTCAGCATTGTTTTTTGATCACCTGTGTATTGATTTATAATATCAATAAAGGCACTGCCAATAATGATGCCCTGGACATCTTTGCTAACCTGATGGGCTTTTTGGGGACTATCTATCCCAAAACCAAGACCTAAAGGCAGGCTTGTATTTTTTTTCACCTGTTCAATAAAATCCGATGTTCTTCGGTCCGGGCCTTTTTTATCACCTGTAACCCCCATTAGAGATACACAGTATAAAAAACCGGTGCTTTTTTTACCAAGAAACTTAATTCGGGAAAGAGGAGTATTTAAAGCAGCCAGCAGTATTCCGGCCAGATTGTTTTTCTTTAAATTTTGAAAGAATCCGGGGTCTTCCTCCCACGGTAGATCAGGTATAATAACTCCCTTTATTCCAGCTTCTTTAATATCATTTATGAATTTATCTCTTCCATACTGATATATATTATTATAATAGCCCATTAATACAATAGGTGCTTTTATATCTGATGTTACCTTTTCCAGGACTGAAATTAATTGGGCCAGGTTCACACCCTTCTGCAGGGCATTCTGACCTGCAGACTGAATAACAGGGCCATCTGCCAGCGGGTCTGAAAATGGAATACCCACCTCAATAATTCCCGCCTTATTATTATCCAGGGTTTTGATAATCTCGATTGTTGTTTTTAAATCCGGATAACCTCCACAAATATAGGGGATTAATATTTTTTTATTTTCATGAAATACCTGTTTAACTGCATTCATTACCTGTTTACCTCCCGGGTTACCTTTTTTAGTGAATTGACATCTTTATCCCCGCGGCCAGAAAGATTAATAACAATCTTAATATCATTTGAAAGCCGAGGAGCAATTTTTTCAACATAGGCCAGGGCATGGGCACTCTCCAGAGCGGGAATAATACCTTCAGTTTCACAAAGTTTCTGCATGGCTGCTGCAGCTTGTTTATCGGTAACTGATTTATATTCTGCCCGGGCTGTTTCTTTTAAATAACTGTGTTCCGGGCCTACTCCGGGATAATCAAGACCTGCAGAAATTGAATGAGCCGGGGTAACCTGTCCATCTTCATTTTGAAGCAGATATGATTTGCTGCCATGCAGCACTCCCACTCTCCCCCGGGCCAGAGAAGCGGCATGTTGGTCAGTATTCAGACCTTTCCCTCCTGCCTCCACTCCGATCATCTGTACATTGTTATCTTTGATAAAAGGATAAAAAAGACCTATAGCATTACTGCCCCCACCCACACAGGCTACAAGATAATCCGGTAATGTGTTCTCAATTTTTAAAAATTGAGATCTGGTCTCCTCACCAATAATTTTCTGAAAATCTCTTACAATCTCCGGATATGGATGAGGGCCCACCACTGAACCAATTATATAATGTGTATTTTCAACACTGGCCACCCAGTCACGAATAGCCTCATTGGTGGCATCCTTCAAAGTACAGTTACCACTTTCTACAGGAATCACTCTGGCTCCCAGCATTCTCATTTTATAGACATTAAGAGCCTGTCTTTCCATGTCTTCAGTTCCCATAAAAATATCACACTCAAGTCCAAATCGGGCAGCGGCAGTTGCGGTTGCAACACCGTGCTGTCCGGCTCCAGTTTCCGCAATGATTCTTTTTTTATTCATTTTTTTAGCCAGCAGGATCTGCCCCACAGTATTATTTATCTTATGGGCCCCGGTATGATTGAGATCCTCTCTTTTCAGATAGATTCTCGCTCCCCCAAGCTCTTCGGTTAATCTCTCGGCATAATATAAGGGAGTGGGACGCCCACAGTAATTGGAAAGAAGATCTTTTAGCTCTTTTTTAAAACTGGATTTACCTTTAAGATCTCCATATACCTCTTCCAGCTCTATAAGAGCCGGTCTTAATGTTTCGGGAATATACTGTCCACCATACTGTCCAAAATATCCTTTTTGCATATTTGCCACCTCAGAATTTATTTATTTTTCTATTTTATTTATGATACTTAGATTTTGAAATAACCTGGTCATTAAAACTCTGTCTTTTTTACCGGGCTTTGTTTCTATTTTACTGTTAATGTCAAAAGCTTTGGCTCCGGTTTTTTTTGCTGCTGCAATTATATTTTTTGGTCCCAGTCCTCCGGCTAAAATATATGGCTTAGTATTATCTGTTTTTTCCAGTAAAGACCAGTCAAAGGTCTGTCCTGTACCTCCCCGCCTATTATTAATCCGGGTATCAAACAAAAAATAATCTGCAGTATTGTTATAAAGAACAACATTTTTTAAATCTTTTTCCTGCTGCAGACTAAAAGCCTTTATAATGCCTAATCCGGGTGTTCTAATCTTTTTTAAAAAATCAGGCTCTTTTTGACCGTGAAATTGAATATAATTAAATAAATTTGATTCAACAATTTTTTTTATTTTGCTGTAGGACGGGTTAACCACAACCGCAGTTCTATCCACAAAAGGAGAAATATTTTGTGTAAGTGATTTCACCTGAGACAAAGAGACTTTTCGCGGACTATCAGCCAGGATAAAACCCAGAGCATCAGCCCCCAGTTGAACAGCCATATTTACATCTTTTTTCCTGGTTAAACCACATATTTTTATCCGCATGCTGTTTGTTCCTTTCCTGTAATAGCCTTTGAGCAGATTAATAACAAACAATAATATAAATGTTATACTTTACCAAGAAGCTTTTTTATCTTTTGCTCCGGATTCTCTGCCTGCATCAAACTTTCTCCCACTAGAACTCCATCAATTCCCATTTCGGTAAGATATTTAATATCTTCTCTGCTGTGAATTCCGCTTTCAGAAACAATAAGGTATTCAGTAAATTTATTTTTTTTCTTTAACTCCAAAATAATATTTTTTGTGGTCTGCAGATCAACAGTAAAATCATTTAAATTCCTGTTGTTTATTCCAATAATCCTTGCTGAGGTATTTAGAACTTTATTTAACTCCTGTATATTATGAACTTCAACTATAGCCTGAAGGCCAATTTCACGGGCAATATTTAAAAACAGTTCAATCTTATTTTGATCTAATATTTTTGCGATTAATAAAATAACATCCGCCCCAGCCAGGCGGCTCTCATAAAGCTGCAGAGGATCAATTATAAAATCTTTACGAAGAATAGGTATTTTGCTTAAAGAATGAAGATTTTTTATAATATCAATATGTCCATCAAAAAATTTCCGGTCAGTAAGAATAGAAACAGCTCCCACTCCCGCTTTTTGATATATTGAAAGGCGGGCTGAAGGAGTAAAACCTCCATTAATTAACCCCCGGCTGGGAGAAGCTTTTTTCATTTCAGCGATAATTGTCAATTCAGAGTTTTGTAATTCCCTGATCAATGATCTGTGGACAGTTTTAATATCCTCAATTTGCTTATATTTTTCCCGGGTGATCTCATCCAGTATCATGATACACACTCCAGGGAGTTAGTTTTTTCTTTCAGTTCCTGAACTTTTTGCAGCGGCTTTTTGCTGTTTATAATTTCTCCGGCCCGTTGAGCTGCACTTTTCCAGTCTGTGCTTTCTTCCATGACCATAAGGGCTGCCGCAGTGTTGAATATAACAATGTCCCGGGGGGCTCCTTTTTGTCTTCCATTTAAAATATTCATGATAATATTTTTATTTTCTTCTGGCTCTCCTCCTTTAATTGCCTCCAGCTCTGCTTTTGACAGTCCCGCCTGGCGGGGAGTAACTGTATATTCTTTGATTTTGCCATTTTTCAAATGGGCCACTTTATTTTTGCCCATTAAAGAAAGTTCGTCAAGACCACAGGCTCCATGTACCACCATAGCTCCCTTTAATCCAAGATTTTTTAACACTTCTGCCAGGGGATAAACAAGATCCGAATCATAAACTCCCAGAACCTGATAATCGGCTTCTGCAGGGTTAGTAAGGGGACCCAAAATATTAAAAATTGTTCTAATACCCATCTCTTTTCTGGGCTTTACGGCGTGTTTCATGGCTCGATGAAATACCGGGGCAAACAAAAACCCCATTCCGGTTTGTTCGATACACCGGGCCACCCCGGCCGGAGATAGTTCCAGATTAATACCCATTGATTCCAGCACATCAGCACTACCCGAGCGGCTGGAAACAGAACGATTACCGTGTTTGGCAACCTTATAACCTCCCCCGGCTAAAACCAGAGCTGTTGTGGTAGAAATATTAAAAGAATTACTTCCATCTCCTCCGGTTCCACAGGTATCAATTAGTTTTTGATCTATCTCAATATTTTCTGCTCTGCGGCGCATGGCCCGGGCTGCCCCAGTAATTTCTTCAATAGTCTCTCCTTTGCTTTTTAAAGCAACCAGAAAACCTGCTAAATTACAGGCACTAACCTTCCCCTCCATAATTCTATCCATTGCCTTTTCCATCTCCCTCACAGTAAGATTTTGGCCGGAAATAACTTTTTTTAGATATTTATCAAACATATTGATCCCTCCCCTTGTTATTTTAATTTGAAATATTTATATTTTAATACATAAAACTCATAAAAAATATTTATCAATAATAAACATATATATCTTTTTTTATCTTTCTTCATTTTAAATAACTCAAAAATATGTTTTCCTGTAAAAAGTGTTGTATTAAGATTTTTCAATTTATGATTACTTTCATGACAGCAATGTTATTTCTTAAATTAAATAAAATGGTTCTCCTCCATAACCGTTTGTAGGTTTAAGTATATGTTGCTATTAGCTGATATGAACATTTCGCTGCCCCTCCATTTGATACGCCTGGTTGGGCCAGCATTAGCGCATCGAGCGCGTCAAAGGA
>SL_8KL_010_SEDDRAFT_10000550_pt1 | contig 32785 bp, 33 predicted proteins | sample SodLakKL_010_SED_4_FD_11160 | JGI IMG/M metagenome (IMG submission 11160)
CAAAAACCAGTGCCAGGATCACCATGATGATGTTGCCTTTGCCCCGGTTTCCGCCACCGCCACCTGAGCGGCGCATCCCACCGAACATCATGCTTCTGAGGTAGAGTTGCGAAAGGATGGCCACGGTTCCCACCATGATGGTTGCCAGGGTCATGTACCTGATGTCGCGGTTCAGGATGTGTGAAATCTCATGTGCAACCACACCCTGCAGTTCGTCGCGGTTCATCATGTTCATGAGGCCGGTGGTGACAGCCACCACACTTTTATTGGGGTTCATTCCGGCGGCAAATGCATTGGGGGCCGGGTCGTCAATCACGTAAACCTCCGGCATGGAAGGCATCCCTGCCGCCAGGCGCATTTCCTCCACAATGTTGTATAGCTGCGGGTAGTCGTCAGGCCCGATTTTCCGGGCATTGTTCATGCGAAGCATAATCTTCTTTCCCGAAGAGAAAGCCACGATCAATAAAATAAAGTACAGTACCATGGCAAGGATGATCCCGGCAAAGCCGCCATCGGGGTCAACGGCCATGCCGATGACATATCCCAGCAACACCAGTACCACACCCATCAGCATGAGCAGCAGCATGGATTTCTGCTGGTTTTTTCGAATGATTTCCCACATAATGATTGCTCAGTTAAAAGGACACATTGGGAACCTGACGTTCCGCTTCACTTTCTAGTTCAAAATACTTCTCCTTGCTGAATCCGAACAGGGAAGCAGTGATGTTTGACGGAAAAACTTCAATTTTGTTGTTGAAGAACAGCACCTGGTCATTGTAGTTCTGACGGGCAAAGGAGATTTTGTTTTCTGTGGATGTGAGTTCTTCCTGAAGCGCCAGGAAGTTCTGGTTGGCTTTCAGATCGGGGTAGTTTTCCACAGCCACTTTCAGTTGCCCCAGGGCTGAATTGAGTTTCCCCTCTGCTTTGGCCTTGTCTGCCACATCGGTGGCTTCCATGGCCTGGGCCCGCATGCGGGTGACATTCTCCAGGGTTTCCTTTTCATGTTTCATGTAGCCCTTGACTGTTTCGATCAGATTCGGGATCAGGTCATGGCGGCGTTTCAGCTGAACGTCGATCTGCGACCAGGCGTTCTTTACCTGGTTTCTCAGCCTGATCAGGCGGTTGTACATGCTGATGAAGAAAAGTACCAGCACAACGGCCAGTACAATGAGAATGATGGTTGATGTTGACATGTCAATTCAGTTTGGTTTTTGCAAAGATAACAATATCGTATGCATGTTTGAAATAATATAATGATGGATGTCAGTGTGGTTAAAACAGCCAAAGGCAGTGATCAACCGGATTATTTGTCTGCCGGTTTCTGGCGCGAAATGTTTAATTTAGCATCATTGTTAAACCTCAGTTTGAATTGTAATGGAAACAGTTGATTTTGCCATAGGCGCCAGGGTGGAGCACCCCAAATTCGGGGAAGGAATTGTCACCAAAAAGACCCTCACCACCACACGCGTATTTTTTCTTCATAAAGGAGACAAAGAAATTGCCAACAGTTACCTCGACCTGAAACTGATCGAGGACTCCCATGCCGAAACTGCCGGGGGCGGTGGCGGACAGATCAGCCTGGCAGACCTGGAAAAGGTATTTTCCAATGTACTGCGCCGGTATGCCGATTTTCCGGAGCTGGTTGAGTTGGGCGACCGGTGGAAAAAGGGAATGATGATCCTGAAACCCGGGTCTGCCGAACTCAAACCCAAAGAGATCCCGATTGATATGTTTTTCAAGAAGATCGTGCTGATCCGTGACCGGCTGAGGGTCTTGGAGCAGCGTATCAACGGGCATGAAAAACTCAGCGAGGAGGAAAAAGTGAACCTGCAGCAATACATTACCCGTATTTACGGTTCACTGACCACTTTTAATGTGTTGTTCAGGCACAAGGAACAATATTTTGTCGGGGAGCGGGGTGAATCCTGAATCCATTGATCCCGTTGTCATACCTGTTTTTTGGCAACCACTTTACGCTTCCATCTGCCGGTGCGGTAATAGGAATATGCAGCGATCAGTCCGAAAACCCAGGCAACCGGAATTCCCCACCAAATGCCTGTTGCCCCGAAGTGGCCGGATAAAAAATGAGCTGCCGGAAGGCGAAGCAGCCAAAGAGCAACCAGTGTAATTAACATGGGAACAATCGTATCCCCTGCACCCCGCATCACTCCGTTGATGACAAACATGGCGGAGAATACCACGTAAAAAGAGCTCACGATCACCAGGTAATCGTAGCCAATGGCGATCACTTCCGGATCACTGGTAAAAACCGCCATCAATTGCCTTCCGAAAACCCAGGCAATGGCTGTCATGGTCAGCGATACACCCGTTGTCATTTTCAGGGCAGAGATCAATCCTTCCCTCACCCGTTCAGGCCGGTTGGCCCCGAGATTCTGGCCTACGAAGGTGGTGAAGGCCATGGCAAAATTCATGGCAGGCATGGCGGCAAAGCCATCGATGCGCCAGGCGATGGTATAGGCTGCGATGGTGTTGGTGCCGAAGCGGTTTACGATGCTGATCAGGGCAAGCATTCCCAGCGATACAAAAGTGGTTTGAACACCTGTGGGGATGCCAATTCGCAGACTTTTCCTGAATATATCCCAGTCAAAATTCAGTCCTGTCAAGCTAAAGCGAATGAGCGGGTGAAAGCGGTTCAGGTAGACCACTGACAGGCCAAAGGCAATGCCCTGGGCCAGTACCGTGGCAAATGCCACTCCTCCGATTCCCCATCCGAAGACCAGTACAAAGAGCAGGTCGAATCCGATATTCAACACCGTGGATATGATGAGGAAATAGAGTGGGGTGCGCGAATCGCCCAGCCCGCGCAATACGGCACTGGTGGCGTTGTAGCCGAACATCAGGATGATGCCGGCAGCATATACGCTGAAATAGGTGGTGGCATCGGGTACAAGATGTTCTGGCAGGCCGATGAGGCGCCAGATGTCATCAATGAACACCAGGCCAAGTGTGGTGAGTGCAATGGAGGCAAAAAACAAAAACACAAAGGCTGTGTCGATGGCCCGCTTCACGGAATCATAATCTTTGGCCCCGTAAAACTGGGAAATGATGATATTGGTGCCAGTGGTAATTCCGATGACCAGGCTCACAAGTACGAAAATAACCGGGAATGAAGCCCCTGCAGCGGCCACGGCATCGGTTCCGATGTATTGCCCGATGATGATGGTATCCACAATATTATACAACTGCTGGAAGATGTTTCCCACCAGCATCGGCAAGGCAAAGACAAATATCTGACGGGTTACCGGTCCCTGACTTAAATCCCGCATTCCAAACAGTTATTTTTAGCAAAGGTATACTTTTCCACCGCGGAAAATCTGCATCTCAGAATAAAACAAAGGGGGGTTGCGCAACCTGAGCACTTCCATATAGATAATGAAAAAATACGTACATTTGTTTACTTTAAATGGTTGATCTCCGCTAATACCTTTATTTATGGATATTTCCGTGGTTATACCCCTGTACAATGAGGAGGAATCGCTGCCGGAACTGATTGACTGGATTGCCCGTGTGATGAAAGCAGGTAAGTTCTCCTACGAGGTCTGGCTGATCGATGATGGCAGCAGGGACAATTCATGGGATATAATCCGCAACCTTTCTGAATCTTATCCGTCGGTGAAAGGGGTCAGGTTCCGCAGGAATCATGGCAAGGCAGCTGCACTGAATGTGGGTTTCCGCCAAGCAAAGGGTGATGTGGTGATCACCATGGATGCCGATCTCCAGGACAGTCCTGAAGAGATCCCTGAACTATACAGGATGATCAGGCAGGATGGATATGACCTGGTAAGTGGCTGGAAAAAAGACCGCAAGGACCCGATTTCAAAGACCATACCCACCAAGCTGTTCAACCGGACTACCCGGATGATGTCGGGCATCCGGCTGCATGATTTTAATTGCGGACTCAAAGCTTACGACCGCAAGGTGGTTCAATCCATTGAGGTGTACGGAGAAATGCACCGCTACATTCCTGTACTGGCCAAACAGGCCGGGTTTACCCAGATCGGGGAAAAGGTGGTGCGGCATCAGGCCAGAAAATACGGCACCACCAAATACGGCCTGGAAAGGTTCATGAATGGATTCCTTGATTTGCTGAGTATCAGCTTCATGACCCGTTTCGGAAAAAAACCCATGCATCTTTTCGGCCTGCTGGGAACATTGCTGTTTATAATCGGATTTGTTATTGCCGGTTACCTGGCCTACGGTCGATTGTTCCTTTCCATTTACCACATGACCGAAAGACCTTTGTTTTTCTTCGGCATGCTGGCCATGATCCTCGGAACATTGCTTTTTATTGCCGGATTTCTCGGTGAATTGATCTCCCGTACCGCTCCCGACAGGAATAAATACCAAATTGAAGACAAAACAGAAAATTGTACTGAAAAACTATAAGTTGGTTTATGTCCAGAGTGGTGATCCTCGGTTCGGCATATCCCCTGAGGGGTGGTGGTCTTGCCACATTTAACGAAAGACTGGCCCGTGAGTTCATGGCGCAGGGTCACGAGGTGATCATTTATACCTTTTCGCTGCAGTATCCGGGAATATTGTTCCCGGGTAAAACCCAGTATTCTGATGAAGCCCCGCCCGCTGATCTTGACATCCGTGTGAAGGTAAACAGCATCAACCCGTTCAACTGGATCAAAATAGGCAGGGAATTGAAAAAGCTCAGGCCGGATTTGCTGGTGATCAGGTACTGGCTGCCTTTTATGGCCCCATGCCTTGGGACCATTTCAGGAATTGTCCGGAAAAATAAGCATAGCAGGGTGGTGGCCATCACCGACAATATATTGCCGCACGAAAAACGACCCGGAGATTCCTTGCTGACCCGTTATTTCCTGAGAAAAATTCATGGCTTTGTTTCAATGACTGAAGCGGTGGCCAGCGACCTGATGAAGTTCGGAGTGGATGAATCCCGCATGGCATTGTGTCCGCACCCGCTTTATGACAATTTCGGAGAAGCGGTTAATTCTGAAGTTGCCAGGGAAAAGCTCGGGATTGAATATGCGCACAACCTGGTGCTGTTTTTTGGGTTTATCAGAGATTACAAGGGTCTTGATCTCCTGCTGAAAGCCTTTGCCAAGGAAGAGATCAGGGAATTGCCGGTCAGACTGCTTGTGGCCGGGGAATTTTACACCCGTCCGGAACCCTATTACGATCTTGCCGAATCGCTGAAAATCAATGACCGTGTGATCTGGCACACCCGTTTTATTCCCAACGACCAGGTGAAACATTATTTCTGTGCAGCAGATCTGGTGGCGCAACCATACAAGAGTGCCACACAAAGCGGGGTGACCCAGATTGCCTATCATTTTGAGAAGCCCATGCTGGTGACCAATGTTGGCGGATTGCCCGAAATGGTCAGCGATGGTAAAGCAGGTTATGTGGTGAAGCCTGATTCTGAGGCCATTGCCCGTTCAATCGCACAGTTCATCAATAAAAGTGAGGCAAAAACGCTGTCAAATACATTAAAAAAGGAAAAGCAACGTTTCTCATGGGAAAGACTTGTGAACACCCTGTTTGATGTCTCAGGAAAATCTATTTGACATGGAGGTGAGGAAACAGATTGAAAAATCGATGGAATTGCAACAGAAGTTGTTGGCGGATGAAGCCATTTTGTCCAGTCTTGAAGACTGTATTCAGCTCATTGCCGATGCTTACCGGGCCGATGGCAAGGTATTGTTCTGCGGAAACGGGGGAAGTGCCGCCGATGCCCAGCACCTCTCGGCTGAGCTGAGCGGGTGCTTTTACATGGATCGTGATCCGCTGAACGCGGAAGCACTGCACGTGAATTCATCCTTTCTGACTGCCACGGCCAACGATCAGTCGTACGATAAAGTGTACAAACGCATGGTTCAGGCAATTGGCAGACAGGGAGATGTCCTGGTAGCCCTTTCCACTTCAGGGACCTCATCCAACATCCTCAATGCCCTGAAAACCGCCCGGGAACTAAACATGAAGACCATTGGAATGACTGGTTCCGATGGCCGCCGAATGGCTGAGTATTGTGACGTACTTATTCGTGTCCCCTCTGCAGATACCCCTCGTATTCAGGAATTGCACATACTTCTCGGGCATATCATCTGTGAGAACGTGGAAGCCATTTTGTTCAGAAAATGAATGAGTTGCAACGCCAAATCAGCCGGAGCAACTGGTCCTTGTTCCTGGATCGTGACGGCGTATTGAATGTGCGTCCCGGCAATGGATATGTGGTGAGTCCTCAACATTTTCAATGGGCAGAAGGAAGCCTGGAAGCCCTGGCAGGGTTAAAGAAGATGTTTCGGCATATCTTGGTGGTGACCAACCAGCAGGGTGTGGGGAAAGGATTGATGCAGGCTTCGGATCTGGAGGCGATTAACCGGAAAATGCTTTCCGGAATCAGGGAGGCTGGCGCACATGTGGACAAAATCTATTCTGCCACAGGCCTCAGGAAATGCGACAGTTTCCTGCGGAAACCGGGACCAGGTATGGCCCTGGAGGCAGCAGAGGATTTCCCCGGGATTTGTTTTACCCGTAGCATCATGGTGGGGGATACCTTTACCGATATGCTGTTCGGTTCGAGACTTGGCATGTTAACTGTGTTGATCGGGCAGGGCAATGTGCCTTCCTCATATTATCATCTGGTGGATTATCGTTTTGCCAGCCTGAGAGATTTTGCTAACTTTATGGTAAAGGGTATCCAGAATCCCTGAATTTCAATTCAAACCGGAATATCAGATCAATGAGTAAAGGAAGAGTTTTAATGGCCATGAGCGGCGGGCTGGACAGCAGTGTAGCTGCCATGATGCTGATCAGGGAGGGCTACGAGTTGGTGGGAATCACCATGAAAACATGGGAATTTGCGGAATCCTCCGCCAGCGGAAAAGAGACCGGATGCTGCAGCCTTGACTCCATTCATGATGCCAGGCACCTTGCTGTCAGCCTGGGTTTTCCGCACTATGTCCTGGATATTCGTGAGGAGTTCAACCGTTATATTGTTGATGACTTTGTGGATCAATACCTGAAGGGGCGAACCCCGAATCCCTGTATATTATGCAACACCTTCATCAAATGGGAAGCCCTGCTTAAAAGGGCCGATCAGCTGGGGTGTAAATATATTGCCACCGGTCATTACGCACGTATCCGGGAAGAAAACCGCCGGATGGTACTTTATAAGGGCGCCGATGCTGACAAAGACCAGAGTTATGTGTTATGGGGCTTGTCTCAGGATTTTTTGCAAAGAACATTGTTTCCCCTGGGCGCATACACCAAACCTGAAATCAGGGAAATGGCCAGGGAAGCCGGCTTTGAGGAAATTGCGGGTAAAAGGGAAAGTTATGAGATCTGCTTCATCCCCGACAATGATTATCGGGGTTTTTTGAAACGGAGGGTACCCGGCCTGGAACAAAAAACCCCCGGGGGGAATTTTGTGGATAAAGATGGCAATGTACTGGGAAAACACAAGGGTTATCCGTTTTATACGATAGGTCAGCGCAAGGGATTGAACGTGGCTGTGGGTGAACCCTTGTATGTGACACGCATTATTCCTGAAACAAACACAGTGATGTTAGGCAAAAAAGCGGAAACCTTTTCCCGTGAATTTTTCGTAAGCGGTTTTAACCCCATTAAATTCAGTTCGCTTCCCGATCAGTTGGAGGCGACTGTGAAAATCCGCTATAAGGATCCCGGTCATCCGGCAACCATTTATTCCGATTCTGAAAACGGCCTTGTTCACGTACAATTGCACGAGGACGTGTCTGCAGTTACACCCGGCCAATCAGCTGTAATTTACGACGGCCAGGATGTGATTGGCGGCGGATTCATAGAAAAGTCCTGATTTTACCTTCGTTATTTTTTCATATTCCTGCCCTTGGTACGGATCGTAAAATTTTATGCGATTCTAAGGAGGTTAATGGGGGAGACCTTCACCGATTATTTCCCATGGCCAGTTCCCAATCTATTTTCCTTTCCTTTTGCTATATAATAAACTGTGTGATGATTAATGTGGCAATGACAGGAGCCAATTTCACTCTTGTGATCAGTTCACAATAGAACATGATATTGCCTTTTTTCTGAGAGTTTACAAACACACAAACTACATTTGTGAACACTATCATTTTGTAACCAAAATTACAAAAGTAAACACTAATAAGCTATAAAATTGATAATAAGATGGTTACAAGTATTTTTATGTAAAATGACAAATGTGAAAATTACAATTTTGTGAAATATACTTTGTTGGTTGCTATTGCTGTAAGAAATATAGAGTTATTTAATTTTAAATCAGTAGAATAAGAAAAATATATGAAGTATTGATTTAAAAAATGAATACATGATAAGCGTTGTCTGATATAGCATTATACATATCACATAAAATATTATTTTTAAGCGTATAACCGTTATAAACTACAGTAAAACTTTAAAAAAATTTATAGTTTACAAATAGATACTGTACAAAATTCACAAAACCAAATTCAAAATTTCAGGGAATTTGTATCTTTATACTATTGTAAACAGTTGCAATGATCCCGTTTATGCTTGTACAACGCGTTAAAAACATCATCAGCACAAAAAACATGACCGCTTCCCGTTTTGCAGACCATATCGGGGTACCGCGCTCAACAATTTCCCATATTCTTTCTGGAAGGAATAATCCAAGTCTTGAACTGGTTCAGAAGATCCTTGATCACTTCCCTGAGGTAAGAACTGAATGGTTGATTCGCGGTAAAGGTCCGATGACAATGGGTTCTCAGTCATTATTTCCGGATGAGGAAGAGGTACTGGAAAAACCTGGCCACAATCCTGAAAATGCCGGTTTGCCTGAAACTGAAATGCATAATGCAATCAAAGAGTCACCCGGAAAGCCCGGAAACGATGATGCTGCCTCCGGGGATTCAGAGAATCCCGAAAAAACCCAGGGGGATAACTTATCTGAGAACCGGCCGCAAAAGGCGGTTCAGCAGGCTCACTCCCTTTCCGAAGGGCCCGGCATTGAACGGGTACTTGTTTTTTACCAGGACGGAACATTTGATACTTATTCTCCCCGTTAACAGGTTTTATGATCTTTTATGCGCTGATGATTCAAAGGGAACCATGCATTTTTCTTACCTTTGTAAAGCTTTTAAAAATAATTTCAGCGTATTTTGGAGCTCACACGCATTGATCGCCTGAAGAACTTCCTGCAGGACAAAAACCAGCTCATCACCATTGTGGTGCATGCCAACCCGGACGGAGACGCCATCGGATCTGCGCTGGGCCTTTATGCCTGGATGACAGAACAGGGTTTTTCAAGGGTTTATGTGGTTGCTCCCAATCCTTATGCTTCCTTTCTGCACTGGATGCCCGGAAATGACCAGGTCATTGTGGCAGAAGAAGAAAAAGACAAGGGCCTCCGGCTGATTTCAACGGCCAGATTACTCATTTGCCTTGACTTTAACGGAATGGGAAGAACCGCAGGGCTGGAAGAACATATGAGGGCCAGTGAGGCAGCCAAAATAATGATAGATCACCACCCCGATCCTGAAAATGACTTTGATCTGATGATATCTGATACGAAAGTCAGCAGCACCGCTGAATTGCTGTATGAATGCCTGGCTGGTCTTTCGGATCAGGAGGCCATTTCATTGACTGTGGCGCAATGCCTCTATGCCGGGATCGTAACCGATACAGGATCCTTCAGTTATGGTTGTAACAATCCCCGTACTTATGAGATCGTGGCCCGGTTGATTGAAAAAGGGGTTGACGGGGCGAAAATTCAAAGGCTGATCTACAGTACCTACAGCGAAGACAGAATGCGGTTGCTTGGCTTCTGCCTGAGCGAAAAGCTGAAGGTTATCCCGGAAGCGAATACCGCTTACATCAGCCTTTCAGAAAGCGAACTATTGCGTTTTAATCACAAAGAAGGCGATACGGAGGGAATTGTAAATTATGGTCTGAGTATCGAAAATATAAAGCTTGCGGCATTGTTTACGGAGAAAGAGGACCATGTAAAGATTTCTCTTCGCTCAACCGGAGATCTGGATGCCAATATGCTTGCCAGAAACCATTTTAATGGCGGGGGGCATAAAAATGCCGCCGGAGGGAAAAGTTTTGCCAGCCTGGAGGATACCCTGGCAGACTTTGAATCACTGGTTAAAAATGAACGTTTTTGAAATGCCTGGTATGAAAGCTTGTTTCGGGTATTTTCCTTTGTCAGTGATGACCGTTTTTCTTGTTTTAACGGCTTGTGACAATCGCGTGGAGGAAAAACCACTGCCGGATCCGGGTCGGTTGCAGGAAGCGTTTGCTACTTCCAACCGTCAGCTTATAGAGGCTGAAGAAGAAGCGATCAATGATTTTGTGATCAGGTATGGTTGGGAAATGCAGGAAACCGGTTCGGGGCTGCGTTACCGGATTACCTCCTCCGGAGACGGCGCCCGGGCATCAAAGGGCCAAACTGCAGTGGTCGATTATACTGTATATCTCCTTACGGGCGATCCGGTTTATTCGGCTGAAAATGAGGGGGAGCCAATGATTTTTACCATTGGGCGCGGAGGTGTGGTAAGTGGTCTGGAGGAGGCAATTCTTTTGCTGCACGAAGGTGATCAGGCAATTTTTATTTTGCCCTCACATCTTGCTTACGGGCTTCCCGGAGACGGAAAATCGATTCCCAGGCGTGCCACAATTATTTATGAGGTTGAACTTTTGGAACTTATTTGAATAACTTTGTCAAATCATTAAAAACCCGAGAAGTATTTTTTTATGAAAAAAGCGAGAATTCTGATTATTATGACCATGCTGGCTGTAGCTGTAAGTTGCGGGCCGGCTGCTGACAGGGATTTTGAACAGGCTGACAGCGGACTGGAATATATGTTCCACGAACGCAGTGGTGGTGAATCCCCTGATCTGGAAAGTATTTTGAGCATGAACATGGTTTACCGCGTGGAAGACAGCGTGCTTTTCGATAACGCTGACCAGGGAATGCCCATGTACCTGCAATTGATTGATCCCGAATACCCGGGTGATATCTATGAGGGATTGAGCATGATGGCCATAGGCGACAGCGCCTCTTTCCGCATCGATGCGGAGGACTTTTTCATGCAAACAGCCGGAATGATGGAACTGCCACCGTTTATTGAGCCTGGCAGCAAACTTACCTTCGACGTTAAATTAAAGCGTGCCATGAATGAAGAGGAGTTTGCCGAAGAACAGGAGCGAGTCATGGAGGAGCAAATGGCAGCGGATATGGAGCGGGCAGATGCGGAAGAAGGACTCAGGCAGGATTATCTTGATGCTGAGGGAATTACTGTAGATCCCACTGCCAGCGGACTGTATTTTGTTGAAAAAGAGTCCGGCGACGGCCCCGGGGTGCAGTCGGGTCAGACTGTAGCGGTTCATTATGAAGGACGTATGCTTGACGGTACGGTATTCGACTCTTCTTACGAAAGGGGTGAACCACTTGAGTTTGTTGTCGGTGAAGGCCGCGTGATTCAGGGTTGGGATGAAGGCATCGGAATGATGCGTGAAGGTGGAAAAGCGAAGTTGGTTATTCCTTCCAGTCTGGCTTATGGTGAAATGGGCGCAGGAGACATGATCCCGCCTTTCAGCACGCTTGTGTTTGATGTGGAGGTGGTTGAAATTGTAGATCCTTCTTAAATCCGGAGACCGTATCATGCAGGCTAAATCCCTCTTTGTCAGGCATCCTGTGGCTCACAGGATGGTCAGGGCACTATTGCTATCTTTGCTGCCAATGTTCGTGTTCGGCGGCTGTCAGTTATTCCGGGTAACCGATCCCGATCCTGAGCCTGAGCCCGAAGCAGTGGAAAGAACAACTGAGAGCGGACTGGCCTACACCATTCACAGGCAGGGAGATGGCCCCAGGCCATCAACAGGTGACCTTGTGAAAGTGCACTATACCGGAATGCTCGCTGACGGCACTGTGTTTGATTCTTCTTATGAAAGAGAGGAAGCTGTCAGTTTTCGTCTCAGCAGCGGACAGGTTTTGCCGGGATGGGAAGAGGGTATTCTGTTGCTGCGTGAAGGTGCAAAAGCTTCATTTACAATTCCACCGGATCTTGCCTATGGTGATATGGGCTTTGGACCCGTGCCGGAAAATGAAACCCTGAAATTTGAAGTGGAGCTTCTGGAAATAATTCCGCCTGCTGAACCCCTGGAAGCAGAAAGGGAAGACAGAACCGAACTGGCCGAAGGCATTCATTATTTCATTGTGGAAGAGGGACAGGGCCCTGAACTTGAAAAGGATATGCAAGTAAGCCTGCATTATACCGGATACCTGGATGATGAGACTTCAGTGTTTGATTCCTCCTATGACAGGGATGAGCCACTGAGCTTTGTTCTGGGTAGTGGGATGGTCCTTCCCGGCTGGGAAAAGGCTTTGCCCGAATTCCGTGTAGGTGACCAGGTCAGATTATGGATTCCCTACCGGCTGGCTTATGGTGAGCAGGGAAGGGGGCCGATCCCCGGGAGGACGGATCTGATTTTTGACTTGGAAATTCTTGAAGCGGAACACATTGACAAACCACGTCCTTATGAGGTGGAAGGTCTGGATACCCTGAACACCACCTCAGGGTTGCAATACATTCTTGTTGAAGAAGGTCACGGTGAGCAACCCGAAAAGGGCCATATCCTTGTGGTTCACTATTCTGCCTATCTTTCTGATGGCACTTTGTTTGACTCATCGGTAAAACGTGGCGAACCCATGCGTTTTGTTCTGGGGGCCGGTCAGGTGCTTGAAGGCCTTGACATTGGTTTTTCCCTGCTCAGGAAAGGAAGCAAAGCCCGTCTGATCATTCCTTCTTACCTGGCTTATGGTGATGAGGGAGAGGGACCCGTACCTCCTGATGAAACCGTTGTGTTTGATGTGGAACTAATTGATTTTGAGAGATAAGTATAAATTTTTAAACAAAGTTCATGGATTTATTGCAAGTCAGTTGGGACGCCAATCCGGAAATTTTCCGCATCGGAAGTATGGCGGTCAGGTGGTATGGACTGTTCTGGGCCCTGTCTTTTTTTCTGGGGTATGAAATTATCCGCAGGATTTTTATCAAAGAGAATATACCGGAAAAACAAGCCGACAGTATTTTGATATACATGGCCGTGGGCAGCATTGCAGGTGCCCGGCTGGGCCACTGTTTTTTCTATGATTTCGATTATTATTCCCAGAATCTGATTGAGGTACTCTATATCTGGCAGGGAGGGCTGGCCAGTCATGGCGGAGCCATAGGGATCCTGATTGCCCTTTACTACTTTCAGAAAAAGGTCAGCAATCAATCCTTTACCTGGTTGCTCGACAGGGTGGTCATACCTGTTGCCCTGGCTGCTTTTTTTATCCGGATGGGAAATTTAATGAATTCCGAGATTTATGGTGTGGAAACCAGCCTGCCATGGGGGTTTATTTTTGAAGCCAGGGGAGAAGAGGTGCCCAAGCATCCGACCCAGATTTATGAGGGTCTGGCCTATCTGGTCTTGTTTATTTCCCTGGGATGGATATACATCAGAAAGCGCACAAAAGTACCAGTGGGGTTTTTCACCGGTTTCTTTGCCTTATTTATGTTCACTGCCAGGTTTCTTGTGGAGTTTATAAAAGAACCCCAATCTCCGTTTGAGGAAGAGATGCTGCTGAACATGGGGCAGATACTGAGCATACCGGCCATACTTGCAGGTATAGGCTTTATGGTCTTTGCCTACCGCAAAAAACTTTAATCCCGAAATGATTCCGGTAGATTTTTAGTCCGGTTTACTTTTGGTACTGGTCCTGGTTCTTACCGGCATGGATGAGGAAAATGGCCGGCCTCTTATGGAGGTTGGTCATTTTTTCTTTGCGCCAGCTGCCAATGGTTTTTGTTTGAATGTATTCATCCGGCATGGTAAGGTCAGCTGCCACACACAGGCGGGTACCCGCTTTGCATAACCTGAGTATGCTTTCTGCCAGCGAATTGTTTCTGTAAGGGGCTTCCATGAATATTTGCGTGGTGCCGGTTCGCTGGCTTTCCGATTCCAGTTCCTTGATTTTTTTATCGCGGGCTTCTTTGTGAATGGGCAGGTAACCATGAAATTGAAAATGCTGGCCGTTCATCCCTGAGCCCATCAAAGCCAGCATGATGGAGCTTGGCCCGGTCAGTGGTTTGACCTGAACCCCCAGTTCGTGGGCACGTTGAACAATGACCTGGCCCGGATCGGCAATACACGGACAACCTGCCTCAGATAATAAACCAATTGAATTTCCCGTCAGGGCCGGTTGCAGGAAACGGCTGTACTCTTCAGCTGAGGTATGTTTGTTCAGTAAAAAAAATGTGGTATCGTCGATCGGATGGCTATACCCGGCTTGTTTCAGGAAACGCCGGGCAGTACGGAGGTTTTCCACAATAAAAATCCGTAGTTTGTTCAATACCAAGGTGTTTCCTTCCGGCCAGACTGTAGAAAGTTGCTCTTCTCCGAGCGAAGAGGGAATTAAAAAAAGAGTGGCTGTTGCTTTTTTCATGAACCTGGGTATATTACATCTTCCTGAATCTTGTCCGGATCCGTGACTTATTTTGTATGTGAGAATGATCCATTCCCGGCTTTACAGATACAACGAAGGTATTTCAACAATTACGAAACTTGTTCAGACCAGGGAAGGCGATGCAGATCCACATTGCCCCCTGAAAGAACCAAACCAGTTTTTTTTCCGGCAAAAACATCAGGGTGATCCAGAATTGCTGCGAGGGGAACCGCAGCGCTTGGTTCAACAATGATCTTCATTCTTTCCCAAATGAGCTGCATGGCTTCGATAATTCGTGCTTCAGATGTGGTGAGGATGTCCTCTGCTCCATCCATGATAATGGGAAAAGTGCGACTACCCAAAGATGTGCGTAATCCATCTGCAATGGTCTGCGGGTTTCGGACCGGAATCAGTTTTTTTTCGCGGAAAGATTGCCAGGCGTCATTGGCCTGCTCGGGTTCAGCTCCGTAAACTTTTGTTCCCTTTGAGAAATAAATTGTGCTTAAAATACTGCCGCTCAGTAATCCACCGCCTCCCACAGGAGTGATCAGGCAATCCATGTTTTTGCATTCTTCCAATAGTTCGGCCGCTGCTGTTGCCTGCCCGGCAATAATGCGGTAATCATTGTAAGGGTGGACTTCCACGGCACCTGTTTCCTTTATGATCCTTTCCAGCGTAGCTTCTCTGTCTGCCAGTGTCGGCCGGCAAAAAGTGATTTGCCCCCCGTAAGATTCAACCGCAGCCACTTTGATGCCGGGGGCTGTTTCCGGCATTACAATATGGGCCTGAATCCCCCGCATCCTTGCTGCAAGTGACAGTGCCTGAGCATGATTGCCTGATGAATGTGTTGCTACACCGCGCTTTGCATCCTCCGGAGATAAAGTCATTACGGCATGTGAAGCCCCCCGGAATTTAAAAGCTCCTCCCTTCTGAAAGTTTTCACATTTAAAAAACAACTCACTACCGGTAATCCTGTTAAGGGCCTGACATGTGTATACCGGCGTCCGGTGCACGTAAGGCCCGATTACCTCCCTGACTCGCAGAATATCATTTTTACCTGGCTTCATAGTGACATGTGACCCCGCAGGGGGCAAAATATGGTCTATAATAGTGACCCACAAGGGTCCATTCAACCAACAATTGAAGGCGCGCAGCCCCGACCAACCAACAACCTCCCGGCCCGTTTCCCAAACCATTGGCAACTTCCCCATCACACGGCCCATGAGAACCAACAACCATTTGGCTTCGGCCACGGTTTACGGGCTACCGCCAATGCTCTCATCCCATGAGAACCAACAACCAAGGCGCGAAGCGCCGTTAACCAACAACCGGCGCGCAGCGCCGTCAGCGCCTTCAGCCCCGAACAATCTTTTCACAGGCTTCGTCCAGCATCTGGTATACTTTTTCAAAACCGTTCTTCCCCCCGTAATAAGGATCCGGTACTTCGCGGTCTTCACCCGGGTAAACCTCATTGAGAATCATCTCTACTTTGCCAAGATCTTTATCATCCCGCGCCAGGGCAGCGATGTTGCTGAGGTTCTGGCTGTCCATGGCGTATATTTTGTCGAAATTGTCAAAATCACTGACCTGGAATTGCCTTGCCCGTTGTCCTGAAATGTCAATCCCATATTTGGCGGCCACTTCCCTGGATCTTTCATCCGGTGGTTCTCCCACATGATAGGCAGCTGTTCCTGCAGAGTCTGCGCTGGCCTGAACGCCATGCTTTTTGAATTTTTCATTCATAATGCCCTCTGCAAGCGGTGACCGGCAAATATTACCCAAACAGACCATTAAAATTTTCATTTCCAATCATTTTAAAATAAAAAACCCCCGAAAGTCCTTTTCCGGGGGCAAAGATATGAATCTGAACGCAAAAAAACTTTTAAGTCATGGACAAAATGCCGTCAAGCTCCTCCACATGTTTTTTGAAATTTTTGTCGGTATCCACCAGGTTCTTTACGGTTTTACAGGCATGAAGAACTGTTGCATGGTCTTTGTTCCCGCATTTGTTCCCGATTACGGCCAGTGATGATTTTGTGTACAACTTGGAGAAATACATGGCCAGTTGTCTGGCCTGAACTGTTTCTCTTTTCCTGCTTTTGGACTTGAGCTTTTCCATGGGAATCTCAAAGTAATTGCAGATTGCCTGCTGAATATAATCAATGGTAATCTCTTTCGGTGCCTTTTTAACGAACTTATCGATTACCTGGGAAGCGAGCTCTAGTGTAATGTCTTTTCTGTTCATGGAAGACTGCGCAAGGATGGATATCAGTGCACCTTCCATTTCGCGGATATTGGTGTCGATTTTGGAGCTGATCAGTTCAAGAACCTCCCCGGGCATGTCCACCCCGTCATTGAAAATCTTCTTCTGCAATATGGCAATGCGCGTTTCAAAGTCAGGTACCTGCAGGTCTGCAGATAAACCCCATTTGAACCTTGACAGCAGCCGGGGCTCGATTCCGCTCATTTCAACGGGTGGGGTGTCGCTGGTAATTACAATCTGTTTTCCGTTTTGATGCAGCTGATTGAAAATGTGAAAAAAAACATCCTGGGTTTTAGGCTTGCCGGCCAGGCAATGAATGTCATCCATAATCAGCACATCAATCATGTGGTAAAAGTGGACAAAATCGTTCTGATTGCCATTGCGGATCGAATCAATGAACTGGTTGGTAAATTGTTCGGCTGTTACATACAGTACTGTTTTTTCGGGGTAGAGGTTCTTCACCTCAATGCCGATGGCGTGGCCCAGGTGGGTTTTTCCAAGGCCGTTGGAGCTGTAGATCAATAAAGGGTTAAAAGATGTTTTCCCCGGGTTTTGCCCGACCGCCAATCCTGCACTTCTTGCCAAACGGTTGCAATCTCCCTGAATGAAGTTATCAAAGTTGTATGAATCAATAAGCTGCGGATGAACATTCAGTTTTTTCAGACCGGGAATCACGAAAGGATTGGGTACGGACCTGTCTTTGGTTTTATTATTGCTGAGATCCACCGGCATATTGATGGGTGGATTTTTCAGGGCTTTTTTATTGAGGGTGGGGGCATGTACGGTATAAGGCTGGGTCTGGCTTGCATTTAGGGTATTGTCCATCACAATACTGTACTCCAGGCGCCCTTCCGGACCAAGTTCTTTTTTGATGGTTTTTTTCAGCAAATCAATATAATGTTCCTCAAGCCATTCGTAGAAAAACTGGCTGGGAACCTGGAGTGTAAGCACATTGTTATTCAGACGAACCGGTTTTATGGGAGCAAACCAGGTATTGAAGCTATTGGGACTTATGTTGTCCTTGATAACTTCCAAACAACCCATCCAAACCTTTTCGTATCTTTTCTCCATTCGTTGTTCTGGTTTTACTATGTGATTAAGCAGATGTTCGGGCTTGATCCTCAAGGCTTAGGAAAAAAGCTTGTTTCGAGAGGAATTTATCAACAAAATTTGCCCAAAAAAAGTGAATAAAAAAATGTTTTTGCCCTTGTATATTCTAAATTTTTGTTGTATTCGATTCGATGAATTTTTCTCCCTCCGCTTCATCATAATAAACCAACATGGAACCTAGATAAGTGCCTCCGTAACCGGCCTGCCCAATGGTTGTCAATTTTCCTTCCTGATTTTCTGTTTGAACCGCGGGATCCAGTAAACTATGGGTATGTCCTCCAATGATGATATCTGTATGGCTGGTGTGGGACGCAATCACCCTGTCGCTCACTTTCTTGTCGCTGTATCGGTATCCGAGATGCGAAAGGCAAATGATAAGTTGGCAACGGTACTGGTTATGCAGCAAGCTTTCAATTTCCCTGGCCTTTTCTATTGGATCGAGGTATTTGGTGTCGCCATAAAGAGACCGGCTCACAAGGCCTTCAAATTCAATCCCAAGGCCGTATATACCAATGGTCAGACCTCCTTTGTTCAAAACCTTATAAGCATCAACCTTTCCGTCCAGGACGGTCTGGCTAAAGTCATAATTGGCAGCCAGAAAAGGAAAGGTGGCGTGGTGCCGAACCTCCGCAAAACCATCCAGTCCATTGTCAAATTCATGATTGCCAAATGCAGCCGCATCGTATCCCATTTTACTCATCAACCTGAGCTCGGGTTCCCCGTTGTATAGATTATAATAAGGGGTTCCCTGGAAGATATCGCCTGCATCGAGCAGGAGCAGGTTTTCATTTTCTTCGCGGGCACTCCGAATCATTGAAGCCCGGCGGGCATATCCGCCCATACCCGGGTAATTCGGGTCGTCGGCGGGGTAGGGTTCCAGGCGGCTGTGGGTATCATTTGTATGCAGGATGCGAAGTCTTTTACGCCCCTGCCCGCGCAGGGCCAGGGCAGGAAAGGCAAGGGCCGTGGCACTTGCAACTCCGAGTGTTTTTAAGAAATGTCTTCTGTTCATGCCTCCCATAATAAACTATTGACTGATTCTTCCGTCCAGTTCTGCTGAAATTTTTCTTCCCTCACTGTCTGCCTGCTTCAGGTATTGGATGATTGCATCACGAATGCGCATATTCAGGTATTTCTGATCCAGGGGGTCAAGAAAAAAGGTCATGTTATCTCCACCCCCGGCAAGGTAATCGGATGTCAGTACCCGGTATTTGCGATCTTCGAAAGGGGTGCCCCTGATTTCTGCTTCCCAGCTCCGGTCTTCCCCGACATTCAGCCTGACGCCTGAAACCGGCATGCCCCTGTCTGCCAGAGCAAGGTAATCAAACAGTTCCCTGGTTTTCTCTGCAGAAAGCGTGATTACAACCATCTCATTTTCAAAAGGCATCAGTTCGAAAATCCTGCCACGTGTAACTGGTCCTTCCGGGATGCTGGTGCGCAATCCTCCGTAATTCAGCAAACAGAAATCGATGGCTGATCCCTCATCCGGATCGTATAGTGACTCGCCCAGTTCAAGGATCAGGTCTGCCACAAAGTTATTCAGCAGGCCCTCAGGGCTGGCTTTTTCCATATGTTGTGCCGAATGAGCCAGCACTTCATTCATTTCGGTTTCAAGTTCATTGCGGTAGATGCCGATGATTGAATCCACAGCAGGATCTTTTAGCGGAGCAAGGTTGCTATCTACAGCCAGGACACTCCCCGAAATTTCCCTGGAAAATTCCGGTGAAGACTGACAGCCCCACAACAGGCAGAGTAATAGAATACTGCTACCGATTGAAACAATTCGGTACTTTAACGTCATATTTATAAGTTTCGAGGAAACCAATGGCTAACAATATTAAGGTATATTCCAATAAAAAACAACCCTGCAGATTGGATTATTATAAATTATAATTGGTCTTAATATGGGCTTATTTCATACGGTATCAAGAAGCTTTATGCTCACGTCCCTGAGCTTTTCAAACTGAGCTTCAATGTTCTTTGCCTCACTGAGCCTGACAGAAAAATCCAGGGTGCAGCTTAGCTGGAAGTCATGATCGTGTTGCGGAAGGTTGTGTTCCTTAAGGATGCGCATCACGTCGTTCATTGCAGGGTAACCGAACGAAAGGCGGTAGTGATTGCGGATGGTTTTTTTCAGGATCCGGCCATTGTCGATGGCTTCTTTGGCAGCACCCCTGTATGCATTGATCAGCCCCCTCACGCCCAGTTTGGTCCCGCCAAAATAACGCACCACGATGATCAGAATATTGGTCAGCCCTGCAGACAGAATCTGCCCGTGAATCGGCTTTCCCGCGGTACCGGAGGGTTCTCCGTCGTCGTTTATCCGGTAATTTTCCTGTTGGTAACCGAGAACCCACGCATAGCAATGATGACGGGCATCGTGATAGGTATTCTTTGCTTCAGCAAGACGTTCTTTCGCTTCATCTTCACTGCTGATGGGCCAGGCAAGCGCGATAAACTTGCTTCCCCTGTCTTTGTAAATCCCTTCTGACAGGGTTTTAATGGTTTTGTAAGAGTCCTGGTTTTGCATGCCCTGTGGTGCTTACGGGTTAAAAATCAGGTGCAGGCTTTCCTTGCCCACGGGAATATAGGAAACGGGTCGTGAGGGAGTGATCTCCGGTGCACGGACTCCCTGTCCGAAAAACTGACGGCCGGTAAAGATCCTGGCCTCATCCCATTGTCCCTCATCAATAAAGGTTTGCAGCAACTGACGTCCGCCCTCGACCAGCAGGGACTGAACCCCCCTCTGATAAAGGTAATCCATAACCTGGGAAGTCAGTCTTTCTCTGAAATTGATTTTGACATACCGCAATTCACTTTCCTGCTCCTCTTTCAATTCATTGAAAATGACTGTGGGCTGACTTTGATCCAGTAAATGCAAGGTGCCGGGCAACTTCAGGGATCTGTCTGTAACCAGTCGGACAGGGGAGGGGCCATGCCAGTCACGCACATTGAGCATGGGATTGTCTTTCATTGCTGTTTGTGTGCCGACCATAATGGAGGCTTCTTCGGTGCGCCATTTGTGGACCAGCATACGAAGCTTCTCACTGGTAATCCAGGTCGGACGGTTGACAGAACCCGGGATTCTTTCCGTATCGATGTACCCATCTGCCGTTTCTGCCCATTTCAGAATCACATAAGGGCGTTTTTTTTCGTGGAAGGTGAAAAACCGTTTGTTGAGGATCCTGCAGTTATCTTTCAGCACCCCCACTTTGACATCGCATCCGTTGCTGCGCAGCCTGGCAATTCCTTTACCGGCCACTTCATCAAAAGGGTCGGTTGTGCCGATCACCACCTCCGGAATGCCTGATTGCAGGATCAGGTCGGTACATGGTGGGGTTTTACCATGATGACAGCAGGGTTCAAGGTTGACATACAAGGTGGAATCTTTCAGCAGCTCCCTTTTTTTGACCGATGCAATTGCCCGGACTTCGGCATGGTGGTCGCCATGCCTGTGATGATACCCTTCACCAATGATCCGGTTGTTGTAAACGATCACCGATCCCACCAGGGGATTGGGCGCTGTTTTCCCAAGACCGGTCCTTGCCAGTTCTATGCATCGCTGCATATAAATAGAATCATATTCCATAGCCGGGAAAGCTTCGTTGTAAAGCAAAGATACTGTTTTGGGATAACTGTCAGATGTATCTCAGGCTTACTTCTTTCAGGAACTTTTCCTCCAGGATGCGGGCAATTTTTTTGATGACTGACCGCCTGATCTCCAGTTCAACCGGAAGGTTGGGGTCCTGATGGGCCACATTGATGGCGGTACCGGCAAGCATGTGAATTTCGTCACTTTCCAGGATCTCCCTTACAATTTTGTCTGCCGGTCCTTTACCCAGTTCAGTCCGGGCCGAATAGTTTTCCAGGATGCCTGCAGTCTTGCTCAGGGTGAGGATTCCTTCTGTGACCAGGTCGATCCCTTCCATATGAGAGATGGGAGGAAGGTCAGGATCATCAAACTCCAGGGTATCTTCTATGGGTATGCCCAGTTCTCTTGAAACGATATCTGCAGTGGTGCCACCACAAATGATCTTTTTTCCGTTGAATTTTTCCACGACCCTGGCCAGTTCCTTGTCTTTTTTCTTTTCGAAGGGGGGGCCGGAAGACAACAAAAGGCGACGTGGTTCGCGGCAATAAATCACCACTACACTGCTGTCGTCCTTGGCCTGATAACCATCGTTGGCATGCGCCCGGTTGGTAATTACCGAAGCAAGTTTTACAGCGGATATATCTGGTTGTTCGTTGACCTGATCGTAAATGGCCTGTTCCACGTTTTCCTGCCCCCATCCCAGAAGATATTTGCCCCTTCCAAGGCCTGACTGGGTGATACCGTCGCTCATCAGTACGATCCGGTCTTCCTTCAGGGCTTTGAATGTGCAGGCCCTGATCTCTTTATCTTTGTGTTCCGGGTCTTCCAGTGTGATGTTTTGCCATTCCGGATAATAATGCTCCTTTTCGCGCATGATGATGGTTTCCGGATTGTCATAATTCAAAATGGTGGTCTGCCCGTCTTCTTCTATATCCACAATGGTAAAGGTCGCATAGCTGATTTTACGTTCACTGCACACCGGAAGGGTGTTCATGATAATCTCTGCGATTTTGTGTGCGTCTTTGTGCTCTTTGGTGAAGTTCAATGCCATGGTAGCCGTCAGGGTAGCAAGAAGGTTGGCTTTGACGCCGTGCCCCATCCCGTCTGAAAGTACGATGACCGTCCTTCCTTCTTCCTTGACCTTTTCAGAAAGAAAGGTGTCTCCGCAAATCCTTTCCCCCAGGTGGTTTCTCTGGGCAGAACCTACTTCTATGTAAAACCTGTCTGTCATCTGTTTTTCAGGGGCTGAAACAGTTATTCCTTTTTGGTTTTCCTGAATGTTTCAATGATTGAATTCAGCATTTTTTCTGTGGTACTTGCCCCCTCACCTAGAGAGAAGGCAATTTGCTGCACCATTTTCAGGTTTTCATCGATCACCTCACTGACCCGGTTGATGATCTCTTCCTGCCGGACCTCTGCCACATACATGTCACGGAAAACGGCTCCGACCACTTTATTGGGTTTCAGGGAATAAATGCTGATATTCAGCAACCTCTCGTCGTGAAATACATCCTTCCCTACGATATTTTCATCGTTTTCCAATACATAATCAAACAAATGATAAATGTTATAGGGAAGCAGCGTTTTCAGATCTGCACCTGATAACCCCGGGATCACTTCATTGATCATCTGGGCATCTTCTCCCAGCACCTTGATGAAGCTCTGATTCGATTCGATCACTTTCAGCTTGTCATCCACGATCACTGCGGCCGAGGGCAGGTTCTGCATCAGGGCTGAAGTTGTATCTGAACGCTGCCGGATTTTCTGGTTCTCATCCTGAAGCGTTTTTTCGGTTTCAAGCAGGCTTTCCTGTTTCTTTTGAAGCTTTTCATTGTTGGTCTTCAGGGTTTTGATATATTCCTGTTTTTTCTTCAGGGAATAATTCAGACAGGTTTCCGGGCCTGAGAGTCCCTGGCTGATGGATGCCGCAAAATCTTTACAACTTCTGAAGCCGCAGGCACTGCAGGAAATGTTTTCTTCAATGCTTTTCCCCAGGCTTTTCAGGATCTCCTCCAATTGATCCTGGCCGGGTTCAGGCAATCGCTGGTCATCTTTGACGAAGCTTCTTCCAAGATCCAGTTCCTCAAAACGATCCATTGCTTCATTCCATTTCCTGTCGTCGAAATCCTTCAGTCGTTTTTGCACATAATCGACCACCATGGTCCTGCGTAGGTATTTATTGGACCGGTCAGTGGTTCCCGGCCCCATGAGGCATCCCGCATGGTAAAAAATGTTGAAGTTCTTTTTCAGTGATTCGGGGTGGTCATTGAACTCATCCACCACATCCAGCATATTGGTCTTTTCCTCCACTGTTACCACAGATCCCGAAAGGGGAGAAGTTTCCAGCCCTGCTGCATGGATAATGCCCTGGCTGATGGGATACAGGGAGCCGAGATTGCCGATGGGTTTGTCAAAGTCAGAATACTCCACCTTGGCTTCCTTGATTTTGTATTTTTCGAATAATTCCCGCAGTTCCCTGAAGGTGAGAACCGCATCTACCCGGCCATCTCCCTTGTGAAGACCGGCTTCATGCTTGGCGGATAAACAGGGGCCGATAAACACCACCTTCAGTTTCTCGCCGAAGGTTTGCCTTACCACTTTGGCAGTGGCTGTCATCGGGGTGACGAGCGGGGCCAGGTTATCGGAAAGCTCAGGCACAAACTTTTCCACGTATGAAACCAATGACGGGCAGTTGGCCAGCAAATAGTACTTCCCTTTAAAATCAGATAAAAGCTCCTTGTACTTCCTGGCCACCAGGTCTACCCCGAAAGAGACCTCATTGACATAGTCAAATCCGAGGGTGCGGATCATTTCGACAAATTTCCGGTAGTCAGTAATGTCGGGAAATTCTCCGCTGATGGTCGGATCCACAATTGCAGCCACTTTGTTACCGGAGTCAAGAAGTTCAATGGTGGCTTCAATATCACTGTAGTGAGAAACTGCGTTGGCCGCACATACTGACAAACAACTGCCGCACCCGATGCAACGGTCGTGGTTCACTACCGGCATGCCATTCTGGCCCCGGGCAGTAATGGCCTTGACCGGGCAGGCCCTGATGCAGGCATATGACTTGGTGCATCGTTTATGATCTATCTGAATGATTTTCATATCTGTCCGCTTTGGTTACTCCACGGGGTTGTTGAAATAGCGATCCAGCAAGTCGGTTACATGATCTGAGCTGACCCGGGTATGTTTGTCGGGTCCGATGATGATTACCGGCCCGTTTTCACATTCACCGAAACAGTGTGATCCCCGGAAAACCAGTTTGTCCTTTAGCTCCTTTTCTTTAAGGTATTGTTTGATGAGTCCGAGGGTTTTTTTGTTTCCTCTGGAAAAACAGCTGCTTCCCATGCAAATGATGATCTCTTCAGGGATGTCCCGACCCATGGTCTGATCTTTTTCTGTGATACAAAAGTGATACAAAAAATTGCTGAATAACAAAAATACAGAAACCTTTTCAGATATACAGTTAATTCCTTCACAACTTAATGAATAAAACCCCTTTTTGTATTTTTTTGATTATCTTTGTTTTGGGATTATTTTGGCAAAATGATCCTGCATATGATTATATTTTATACTTTTAACCCGTATGTTCAAGGGTTGTGAATAAAATATCAACATTGATTGTATGGAAGAAGAACTGGGGCACTTTTTTGAGCAGTTTCCAAATAAAAAACGGGAGGATCTTATTCCCCTTTTACAAGCTATTCAGGACAGGGAAGGATATCTTTCCGAAAAGATCATTTCCGCAGTAGGTCGTTACCTTGATATCAGCACCAACAAAATTTACGGGGTAGCTACTTTTTATGACAACTTTCGTTTTACCGCAACCGGCAAGTATCATTTTCGTGTTTGTCACGGATCTGCCTGTCATGTGGCCGGTACCGGTATGCTGATCAGGGAGCTTGAAAAACAGCTGAAAGTGAAAGAAGGAGAAACTGACAAGGAAGGGTTGTTCAGCATGGAGCTGGTCAGCTGTATCGGAGCCTGTGGCCTGGCCCCGGTGATTGAAGTAAATGATCAATTTTACACCAATGTAACCCTGGATTCTTTGAAAGCCCTTATTGAGTCATTCAGGGAAAAAGAAAATACCGCCATATGACCTCGAGTAATCTGGACGATACACGTGATTTTCTGATCAGCAAGGTTTTATTGAATCCTGACAGGGATGCAGACACTGACCTGAAAAAGCCTTTGTCTTATATTGCCGGGGAGCGGATTGAAAAAACATTGATTTATGTGGGGATGGCCACATGCGGCCGTATTGCCGGTGCTGAAAAAACCTACCGGAGTATCCGGACATACCTTGAAGAACATGGCATTGATGCAGAACTGATTGAAGGGGGTTGCATGGGACTCTGCCAGGCAGAACCTGTGGTGGACATTCAGGTGCCGGGAAAAACCCGCCTGTCTTTTGCCTCGGTTACAGAAGACAAAGTGCAGCTTTTACTTGATGATGTACTGAACCATACCCTTCCGGACCTTCCCCTTACCGGTCAGTACAAGAGCCCGATACTGCGGGAATGGGAGCAGGTGCCGTACATGGAAGACCATCCCTTTTTTGCCGGACAACATAAAATGCTTACTTCCAATTGCGGAAGGATCGACCCTGTTTCTGTTTCCGCCTACATTGCCAGGGGTGGTTACGCGGCATTTTCAGACTGTATTGCACGGTTCACCCCTTTACAGGTCTGTGAGAAGGTTGAAGCCAGCGGACTGACAGGCAGGGGAGGAGGAGCCTTCTCAACCGGCAAAAAGTGGCTTGCCGCATCCCGGGCCACCAGTGACCAGAAATATTTTGTCTGCAATGCGGTGGAGAGTGACCCGGGCAGTTACATGAACAGGGCCATTATCGAAAGCAATCCGCACAGACTCATTGAAGCGGCCCTTATTGGCGCTTATGCCACCGGTGCCAATAAAGCATACATTTTTCTGCGAAAAGAATCTGTACTTGCCGGAGAACGTCTTGAGAAAGCTTTGGAAGAAGCCCGCTCCTTCGGGCTGACCGGTCATGATATACTCGGCTCCGGGGTAAATATTGAGATTGTACTGAGAAGAGGCGCAAGGGCCTTTATCTGCGGCGAGGAAACCGCCCTGAACAAAAGCCTTGAAGGAAAAAGGGCCATTCCTGCTTTCAAGCCCCCTTACCCGCCTGAGCGTGGATTGTGGAATAAGCCCACCGTGGTCAACAATGTGGAGACCTTATTCAACATACCGCTGATTCTCCGGCATGGACCTGACTGGTTCCGTGAGACCGGTTCTGAAAGCAGCAAGGGAACCAAGCTTTTCACGCTCTCAGGCAAGATTAACCGCTACGGAACTGTTGAAGTTCCCATGGGAACCCCTTTTGAGGATATTGTGCATAAAATAGGGGGTGGGGTAAAAAATGATAAAGCATTTAAAGGGATTGTACTGGGGATTAACAGCGGAAGTTTCATCACCAACGAAAACCTTGATACCAGGGTTGATTATGATGACCTGAACCGCATCGGGGGCGTATTGGGCAGCGGAGCCTGTGTCGTTCTGGATGAAACGGTTTGTATGGTCGATCTGGCCAAATTCTTTACCGCCTTTTTTAAAAAAGAGAGTTGCGGGCAATGTATTCCCTGCAGGGAGGGAACCGCCAGAATGCTGGAGGTGATGGAAAATGCCACCAGCCGTCCTTCGGAGAACAACTCTTTTCAGACGCTTGAACGTTTCAAGGGGGTGATGCAGCTCAAGGGCCTGGCCGCCGTGATCAAGGATACATCCCTTTGTTCTCTTGGAAAATCTTCGCCCAATGCCGTGCTGAATACCCTGAAATTTTTCAGGGATGAGTTTGAAGCGCATATTTTTGAGCGGAAATGCCATGCCAATGTTTGTACAGATTTGCAGGTATATTACATCGATGTGGATGCCTGTACGGGTTGCACGGCTTGCTTTAAAAAATGTCCGATGGATGCCATAATCGGATCACCAAGATATCCGCATTTTATTGTGCAGGAGAAATGTATTGCCTGCGGCACCTGTTACGACGTTTGCAAATTCAATGCAGTCGTTATTAAATAATGTCAGCGCTTATATTATGGATTATCAGATAGAAGTCAATAAAAACCAGATTGATGTCAGGGAAGGGGAAAGCCTGCTGACGGCACTGACCAGGAACGGAATCAAAGTCCCCACCCTTTGCCATATGAACCGTTTTTCACCCACGGGTGCCTGTCGCCTGTGTGTGGTTGAAGTGGAAGGCAGGAAAGATCTGGTGACCTCCTGTTCCTCCCAGGTGGAAAAAGGAATGAAAGTCAGTACCAATTCACAAAGGGTGCTTCGTGCAAGAAAATCCCTTGTGGAACTATTGCTTTCAAACCATCCGGATGATTGCCTTTACTGTGTTCGCAACGGACATTGTGAATTACAGTCGCTGGCAGAGGAGATGAACATCAAGGAAAGAAAATATTACGGAGAAAAAAATACCCTTTATCCGGACTACTCAAGCCCGAGTGTTGCACGCGATCCTGCCAAATGTGTTTTGTGCAGCCGTTGCGTGAGGATGTGCGAAGAAGTTCAGGTGGTGACCGCCCTTGATTTTATATCCCGTGGCAATCAGACCACTGTGAACAGTGCATTCAATAAGGGTTTGAATGTTTCTACCTGTATTCATTGCGGTCAGTGTATTCAGGTTTGTCCGACGGCTGCACTGATCGATATCTCCCACATTGAAAAAGTGCAAACTGCCCTTGGCAGCAAGGATAAAATGGTGGTATTTCACCTCAGTCCATCAGTCGGTGCTTCCGTAGCTGCGGAACTGAAAATGAAATCGCGCCACCTTGCCATGCAACGGATTACCTATGCGTTGAAGCGATGCGGGGCTTCCCGGATATTCAATCTGGGTTTTGCCAGTGATGTCAATATCCTGGAGGAAGCCAGTATCCTGAAAGCCAGGCTCGAAAATGAAGACAGCGTCTTTCCGCTGGTATCTTCCTGTTGTCCGGCATGGGTGCGTTATGCGGAGGATCATCACCCGGAGATCCTCGATCAGTTATCTCCGGTAAAATCTCCCCAGCAGATCATGGGAACCATGGCAAAGATTTTCTGCGCTGAAAAGCATGATCTGGACAGGGAAAACATTTTCAGTGTATCGGTGACACCCTGTGCAGGAAACAAATATGAGTCATCCAGGGAGGAAAATACCCATAAGGGTGTTTCGGAAATTGATGCGGTACTTACAGTTCGTGAACTGTTTCAGCTCTTACGCAGTTTTGGCCTGGATCTTGTGCAAATGAATGAGGATGATCTGGACGAACCCTATAACGAAGCTTCAGCTGTTGCCTGGAAACACGGATATTCCGGTGGAAAGGCAGAAGCAGTTGCAGAACAGCTGTTTTACCTGACGGGCAATGACAAGAAGGAAAAATTCAAATTCAATCCGCCCAAAAATATGACGGGCAGACGTGAAACAAAACTGACCATCGGGGGTAAGCAGCTGGGCTTTGCGTGGGTAAGCAGCATATCAGAAGCGGAACATTATTTGCAGCATCTGAAACAGGAGGGCAGGGATGACATCCACTATCTTGAGGTGATGGCCTGCCTTGACGGATGTGTCGGCGGTGGAGGACAGCCGGTCAGCAGGGGCTTTGAAATGTCCAGGGCCAGAAAAAAGGTATGCCTGGAAATGGAAAAATCAGCAGGGAAAAAGTATGCCAGGGAAAATTCCGCTGTCAATGATATGTTTAAAGACGGAAGACTGAAGCCCGGCAATGAATTGGCGGAAACCTGGCTAAAACCTGTCTTTACCGACAGATCGTCTGATTAATTAAATTAAAGGAGGGCCTATGCCTGAAAAAGAACCATCAAATATTATATATACGGTCAAAGATCGTTGCAGGGTATGCTATACCTGTGTGCGAGAATGCCCGGCCAAAGCCATTAAGATCGAAGGCGGACAGGCTGAGATCATTCCTGAACGCTGTATTACCTGTGGCAACTGCATCCGGGTTTGCAGCCGGGATGCCAAAATGTTTGCTTTTTCCATCGACAAAGTGAAAAAGCTGCTGAATGGTGATCAAAAGGTGGCGGCCATTGTTGCCCCGAGTATTTCGGGAGAGTTTACCGACATTGAATCTCACCAACGGTTTGTGGGGATGGTCAAGGCACTGGGTTTTACCTATGTGAATGAGGTCGCTTTCGGGGCAGAGCTGATTGCCAGCAAATACAAGGACATGCTGCAGGACGGGCACAATCGTACGCTGATTTCAACAAGCTGCCCAGCCATTGTGAGTTATGTGGAAAAACATCATCCGCAGATCATAGATTCCCTGATTCAGGTGGTCTCACCGATGGTTGCAACCGCCAAAGTGCTGAAAAAGAAGTACGGGGATGATCTGCGCATCGTATTTATCGGGCCTTGCATCGCCAAAAAAGTTGAAGCCTCCGAGTCGCAATTTGAAGGGCTGATCGATGAGGTGATTTCTTTTGTGGAGCTCCGGCGAATGTTTGCTGAAAAAGGGGTAAAGGAAGAAGATGTGGAGGCAACAGATTTTGACCCGCCGGTGGCCGGAAAAGGTGCAATCTTTCCCATCAGCGGCGGAATGCTGCAAACCGTTGACCTGGATGAAGATTTTGTGAAAGGTGATATCGTTGTGGCCGAAGGACGACACGACATCATTGAGGTTCTTCGTGAATTTGAAGAAGGTTATCTGGACGCAAAAATGTTTGACCTGCTGTGCTGTAATGGATGTATCAATGGCCCGGGGATGAGCACCAGGAGTAAATTCTTCTATAAGCGGAAAAGCATTTCCAATTTTGCGAAAAGACGTTTTGATAAAATAGATGTGGAGAACTGGCAAAAAAACCTTGAAACCTACCTGAAGCTTGACCTTGGCAGGAGTTTTGAGGCAGATGACCAGCGTTTCCCCCACTTGCCGGATGAGGAAGAAATTCGTAAAGTACTGAAGAAGATCGGGAAGAATGAGCCGGCGGATGAGCTGAATTGTGGCGCCTGCGGTTACGATACCTGTTATGAACATGCCATTTCCATCATTCAGGGGCTGGCCGAAACCGAGATGTGCCTGCCGCATACCATTGAGCAGCTGCATGACTATATCCGGGAACTGGATGTATCCAACAATAAGCTGGCTTCAACCCAGGCTGCCCTGAAACAAAGCGAGAAGCTTGCCAACATGGGGCAGATGGCAGCAGGGATTGCCCACGAGGTGAATAACCCGCTGGGTGTGGTGATCATGTACAGCCACATTCTGCTGGATGAAATGGATCCGGAATCCCCCTTTTACAACGACCTGAAAATGATCGTAGAGCAGGCAGACCGCTGTAAGAACATCGTGGGCGGGCTGTTGAATTTTGCAAGAAAAACCAAGGTGGTCATTGATCAGGTCAACATTAAAAAGCTCATTGACAACGGCTTGAAGGCTTTTGTCATGCCAAAGAATATTGATCTGGATATCCGGATCAATGCACAGAACCCGGTGATCGAATGTGACCAGAGCCAGATGGTTCAGGTTTTTTCCAACCTGTTTAAAAATTCGGTGGACGCCATGCCCATGGGTGGTGAACTGACCGTGAAAGTGGATGACAAGGAAGGTGAGGATGCCTTCTACATTCGCATACAGGATACAGGTACGGGTATTTCAAAACAAAACATGGACAAAATGTTTGAACCCTTTTTTACCACCAAGGAAAAAGGGCAGGGAACAGGCCTCGGACTACCGATTATCTACGGGATCGTGAAAATGCATCGCGGTACCTTGAAAGTAGATTCCAATGCGGATCCCAAAGCGGGACCCACAGGAACCACATTTTACCTCACGCTTCCCAGGAGGGCTGAGAGCATTAGTAAGCAAACCGAAAATGTAGCAGACAAGGATTTAAATACCATTAAATAAGACCGTCATGTTGGCAAAGGAAAAAAAGACCATTCTGATTGTTGATGATGACCCCGATTTTCTCTTTCAGATGAAGATGACCATCCAGGATCTCGGGTTCGAGGTAATATCGGCAGAAACACAGAAGGAAGCGGAAGATATTATTGAGAAAGAACGCCCGGATCTGGCCATTCTTGATCTGATGATGGAGAATCAGGACACCGGTTTCATCCTCTGTCATAAAATCAAGCAAAAGTATCCGGATCTTCCCATAATTATTGCTTCCGCGGTTACTGCAGAAACCGGAATGCTGTTTGATGTGGATACGGAGGAAGGCCAGGAATGGATCAAGGCAGACCTCTTTATGGACAAAGGGATCCGAAAAGATCAGCTGCAGAAGGAGATCAACAAGTTGCTTAAAATCTGAAACATCAATTATTGCTCCCATTCATGTCACCAAACCAGAATCCTGACTTACCGGGTAAAACCATTGAAAGATTAAGCCAGTACAGGCGGATCCTCTATAACAGCATCCAGGAGGGAAAGACCAACATTTATTCGCATGAACTGGCCAAAATGATGAACCTTACCTCTGTACAGGTCCGGAGGGATCTTATGCTCATCGGTTATTCAGGCAGCCAGAGCAAAGGTTACGTAATCAAGGATCTTGTGGCCCTGATTGGCAATATTATTGACACTCCCGGTGGCCAGAACATCATCATCGTGGGGATGGGTAACCTCGGACGGGCCATCACAAGCTATTTTGCCGGCAAGCGAGAGAAGCTTTCCATCGTGGCTGCCTTTGACAATGACCTGCAGAAAACAGACCGGATGATGGCCGGGATACCCTGTCATCATATCAATAAACTGACCAGGGAATTCATTGAAGAATCAGGGGTCAGCATTGCTGTACTGACTGTGGCTCCTGAAGCGACCCACGCTGTTGCAAAAAAACTGATGGATGCCGGAATCAGGGGAATCCTGAACTATACCTCAGTTCCGCTTACCGTTCCGCCGGATGTATACCTGGAAGAGTATGACATCGTTACATCGCTGGAGAAGCTTGCTTACCTGGTGAAAACACATTAAAGGCATAAAAGCCCGGTTTTCCCCATTTATTGGTATTTTTGTGTTGTCATGAATGTGTATTACCATACATCGGAAACAAACGGAAAGATCAAAAACCCGGTGGTTACCACCGGATCTTTTGACGGTGTGCATAGTGGACATCAGGTCATTATTGACCGGCTCAACAAAAGCGCCCGGAAAATTGGAGGTGAATCTGTACTGATTACCTTTTATCCCCATCCCCGGAAGGTGCTGTATCCGGAGCAGTCTGACCTGAAGATGATCAATCTGAAGGAGGAAAAAATATCCCTTTTGCGTCAGGCCGGGCTTGATAACCTGATCATTATGCCGTTTTCTGTGGAGTTTTCGAAAACTTCACCCCATGATTTTGTTACCAAATACCTGATCGGGCAGTTGGGTGCCCG
>SL_8KL_010_SEDDRAFT_10000551_pt1 | contig 32770 bp, 27 predicted proteins | sample SodLakKL_010_SED_4_FD_11160 | JGI IMG/M metagenome (IMG submission 11160)
AATACAACTCATTAAAAATACTAAAATCAGAGTTTTGTGCTAAAAATTAAGCTATTTTTACTTTGTGGCTTGGCGCCTTAGCGTGAGATTTATATATTTAATAGTATTTATATGAAAATAATTAATAACCAGTGTGTTGTAATTAGTTATATGGGAGGCTCAAAGACTCAAAGCTTGTATTAAACAAAGTGAAATAATTCTAAGAGTAATGTACTGGATATCTGTCCTTTGTGGATTTCTGTTCTTAGTGAATCTTCGTGTCTTAGAGCCTTCGTGGCTATATTTAATTAAAAATTATAATCACTTAATTTTTTATGTTTTGTAATTACTGATAATAGAAGAAAATATCAAATTTTTGAATTCATAATTGGACACCAGTGAGGTGGAGAAATAAAATATTGCCTTATGGAAAAGAAGATACATGTTACGGGAGATGGCTCGCATACTCTTTTTGTTCCTGAATTGAATGAGTTTTATCATTCGGCAAAAGGAGCTTATAGCGAATCCATGCATGTGTTTATAAACCGGGGATTAAAAGAGGTTACAAACCGTAAAAAGCTTAATATACTAGAAATAGGTTTCGGCACCGGCCTTAACTGCCTGCTTACTTTTATTGAAGCTGAAAAAAATGATCTGCATGTTTTTTATGATGCATTGGAGCCATATCCCTTGGATTGGGATTTGGTGTCAAAGCTTAATTATACTTCAATAATACAATATAATGATGCTGAAAAATTGTTAAAGACTTTTCATCAGTCCGAATGGGATAGTTGGGTGGATTTTAATGATTGGTTTTCTTTAAGGAAAAGTACCGGCAGGATAGAGGATGTTAAATTGGATTTTGATAACTATGATTTGGTATATTACGATGCTTTTGGGCCTGGAGCGCAATCTGAAATGTGGTTTAGGGAAAATTTTTTAAAAGTTTTTCAATCGATGAAAAGGGGAGGNGTTTTGGTTACATATTGTGCTAAAGGGCAAGTCAGGAGGGATATGGAGAACACAGGTTTTTTTGTGGAGCGCTTGCCGGGGNCTNCTGCTGGTAAAAGAGAGATGATACGGGCATTTAAAAAATAGGGGTTAATAGAGCTTAACCCCTATTTTTTATTATTTACTCATACCACCACAAACAGTAATTACCTGGCCGGTAATATAGTTAGATAATTCAGAGCCAAGGAATACTGCCATGTTAGCTACGTCTTCCGGCTTGCCGGGCTTTTTGAGCGGAATTGTTTCAGCCCAGTTCTTTTTAACGTCTTCCGGTAATTTTTCAGTCATTTCAGTTTCAATAAAGCCTGGAGCAATGGCATTACAACGTATATTACGAGAGCCCAGTTCCTGTGCTATGGATTTGGTAAAACCTACCAATCCGGCTTTAGAAGCAGCATAATTGGCTTGTCCTGCATTTCCTGCTAAACCAACTACAGAGCTCATGTTAATTATAGAGCCGCTTTTTTGTTTAAGCATTTGCCGCTGTATTGCGTGCGTCATGTTAAAAGCTGATTTCAGGTTGACGCGTATCACGTCATCCCAATTCTCTTCGGTCATTCGCATAAAAAGGTTATCACGAGTTATGCCGGCATTGTTTACCAATATATCGATGCGCTCAAATTCTTTGATTACATCTTCAATGAGTTTTTTGGAATCTTCATAATTTGATGCATCTGATGCAAAAGCTTTGCATTTTACACCAAGCTTTTCCGCTTCCTTTTCTACTTCCTTTGCCTGATCATCATAGTTTAGATCGGAAAATGCAATATCAGCACCGTGTTGTGCAAATGTGAGAACAATAGCGCGACCTATTCCCCTCGCACCACCGGTTACAAGTGCCGTTTTACCTTCTAATAATAATCTCATTTGTTTAAATTTTAGTTTTTGATAAATCGAGTTTTATATAACCAATTTCCTTAAAATATTCAAATATTAAAGCAATATCACAAGCAAAAATACAAATAACTTATATTCGCTAAACTAAAATCTTAAAAGTCACTACTTGTCATCCGTTACCCTAGTATAATAAGACTTGCGGCCATTACTGCCATACCACCTATCAAGCCGTACAATGCAAGATGGGGCTTGCCATATTCACGGGCTGCAGGTAATAAATGATCAAGGGAAATAAATACCATTATGCCGGCAACAAAAGCAAATACTATTCCAAAAATAAAATTGTTTAAAAACGGCATAAGTATCAAAAATCCAACCAAAGCACCAATTGGTTCTGCTAAACCCGATAAGAAAGAATACTTAAAAGCTTTCTTTTTACTCCCTGTTGCATGGTATATTGGTACTGAAATAGCAATGCCTTCCGGTATATTATGTATTGCAATGGCTATGGCTATGGGCAAGCCCAGCTTTATATCCTTGAGTGCTGCAAAGAATGTTACCAAACCTTCAGGAAAGTTGTGAATAGCAATTGCAAATGCCGATAAAACACCCATACGCAGCAATTTACTTCGCTTTTTCTGTTCATCGGCATTTGTTATTTCTTCCACGAGTTTGGGTTCATGAGGGTTTTCAAACGCAGGAACGGCCTTGTCAATTAAGGCGATAAATAGCATGCCCACAAAAAATGCTGTTACAGTATAAAAATGACCCATGCTTGGACCTAGCTCTATAGTAAGGATCTCTTTTGCTTCAAAAAATATTTCAACAAATGATATATAAATCATCACCCCGGCAGAAAAACCCAGGGCAATAGAAAGAAACATGGTGCTTGTCCTTTTCGCAAAAAAAGCTATTGTACTTCCAATGCCTGTTGACAAACCGGCAATTAAGGTAAGCGCGAAAGCAATTAGTAATTCTTGATTTGTGTAGGTTATTTCCGAAAATTCAGTCAAATCTATACTTTAATTAAATTTTTGAATAAGAAATCTTTTTCGCAAATTGATAAAACTGCTTTATATATTCCATTGTAATCATAACCACATTCTTCATGTAGCTCTTTTATCGAACCTTGTTGAACAAAATAATCGGGTATTCCAAGCCTTCTTACTTTTGAGGAGTAGTTGTTGTCGGCCATAAACTCCAGTATTGCCGAACCAAAACCGCCGATAATTGAATTATCTTCAATAGTAAGTATTTTAGAATAGTTTTTAAATATATAATGGAGTAATTCTTCGTCCAATGGTTTTAAAAATCTCATATCAAAAAATGCGGTACTGATTTTATGTTCCTCCTGCAGGTTATTACAAACTTCTAATGCTGTGTTGCCAATATGACCGATTGAAAGAACTGCCAGTTCGTTACCTTTTTTCAACATTCTACCTTTGCCTACCGGGATTTCTTCAAACGGTTTTCGCCAGTCTTTCATAACACCGTTTCCACGCGGATACCGTATCACAAACGGTCCCATATCTTTTTTTTGAGCTGTAAACATAAGGTTGCGCAATTCTGGCTCGTTCATGGGTGCAGAAATTGTAAGATTGGGAACACATCTCAAAAATGACATATCGAAAGAACCATGATGTGTGGGGCCGTCTTCTCCAACTAAGCCTGCACGGTCAAGGCAAAACACTACATTTAGGTTTTGCAGGGCTACATCATGCACCACCTGGTCGTACGCCCGCTGGAAAAAAGTGGAATAGATATTACAAAAGGGCAATAATCCCTGCGCTGCAAGCCCGGCTGAGAAAGTAACGGCATGCTGCTCGGCAATGCCTACATCGAATGTACGCTCAGGCATCTCTTTCATCATGATATTCAGAGAACATCCCGTGGGCATAGCAGGCGTTATTCCTACTATATCCGGATTTGTTTCAGCAAGTTCCAGGACAGTTTTTCCAAATACTTCCTGGTATTTTGGTGGTTTATCTTTCTCATCAGGTGATTTTTTTATCTCACCTGTTTTTTTATCGAAAAGTCCTGGTGCATGAAACTTTGTTTGTTCTTTTTCGGCTTGAGTATATCCTTTACCTTTAACTGTAATGCAATGCAGTAGTTTCGGACCTTTTATGTTTTTCAGGTCTTCAAGTACATTAGTAAGATGTTCTGTATCATGACCGTCTACGGGGCCAAAATACCTGAAATTTAGTGATTCGAAAAGATTGCTTTGTTTGAGTAAAGTTGTCTTTATAGCGGTTTCCAACCTTTGAATTAATTTACGGGTATTTGGCCCATATCTGCTTATTGAACCCAATATGTTCCAAACATCTTCTTTTAGTTTATTGTATGTTTTTGATGTGGTAATATCTGTAAGATAATCTTTCAGGGCGCCTACGTTTTTATCAATAGCTATTCCATTGTCGTTTACTATAACGAGCAAATTGGCATTTGCAACGCCGGCATGATTAAGGCCTTCAAATGCAAGCCCGGCTGTCATACTCCCGTCACCGATAACAGCAATATGATGCCGGTCGTTTTCTTGATTAAGCTTGGATCCTATAGCCATACCCAAAGCAGACGAAATAGATGTAGACGAATGACCTGTTCCAAAAGTATCATAGGGGCTTTCAGAAGGTTTTGGAAAGCCACTGATCCCCTTATAACGGCGGTTAAGATGAAATTCATCTCGTCTTCCGGTTATAATTTTATGAGCATAGGCCTGGTGTCCAACATCCCATACAAGCTTATCAACAGGTGTGTCAAAAACATAATGTATTGCAACAGCAAGCTCTACAACACCAAGACTTGCCCCAAAGTGACCGGGATTTAAACATACCGAATCAATTATAAACTGCCTTATCTCTCCGCANAATTGTTCTAACTGATCTAAATTTAACTTTTTTAGGTCATCGGGAGAGTCTATTTGTGAAAGCAGCTTCCCTGCTTTTAGTTCCATTTTTTATCTTTTATCTTTTTTCCTTATTATTACTTTACTGTTACAACTAAACAACAAAAATATTAAAATAGTTTTTTGTTTCACAATAAAATGCTAAAAAATCACGATAAACGTACAGTATGTTAATGTTTGCCTGTTTTTAATCTGAATATTGCAAGTTAACCCCGTGGGTTTGGCAAAACCTTCATGGTTGGTCATGACGGATAGCTCCGTGGATTTTGCCAAACCCACTGGGTTGAGATTTACTTTATAAAAGATCAATTAAATCTGTATGCTGCTTTTTCAAGTTCCCTTACACTGTTGAATTGCCTTGGCGGATTTAAATATTGTCCTATAAAATTATATATATCCAGCCTTGTTTCGCGTGCATGCCTGGTGTCCATACGATCAAAAGAGTGCCCCCCTGGAATATCTTGAAAAATTTCATATTCAAAATCTTTGTCCAGTGCTTTAAGTCTGTTGATCAGGTTTTCCACTTCGTAGGAGCGTACATCAGCATCGTTGGTATTAGTATGTATTAGTAAGGGGGTCTCCAGCTTTTCTGTGTGATATACCGGGGACCTGCGCCTGTATTCCTCCATGTTTTCATTCACCTGTTCACCAATGTGATAATCAGCTGAAAAGTATGTTTCATATTCATGTCTTTTGTAACCCATTCTTGCTACAAGGTCGCTAACCGGAACGCCGGCATAAGCAACTTTATATTCATCAGGATATTCGAATATGTTCATTAAAGATATCATACCCCCATGACTCCAACCGATAATTCCTACGTTTCTGCTATCAACTATCTCGTAATTTTCTAACATAAATTCCTTGGCGGCATATACATCCTGATTTTCTACCCCGCCATAATCAATGGCTTCGAACGTGCCTCTGCCATAGCCCGTACTGCCACGATACTCGGGTGCAACAACAATATATTGCTGTGCTATCATTTCACGAATAATGTGTGTATAGTAAGTATTAAAATCTCCATGTACCCCCCCATGCGGAAAAACAAGCAAAGGATATTCTTCAGCCGGGTCTATATCGTTTGGAACAAAAATATATGTCCAAAATCTAAATGGATTACCGGCTCCATGAGCATTAGGGTTGGGTTCATTAACTCTTGGCGGACCGGTTAAAAATACCTTGTCAATATATGCAACATCTCCAACTCTCTTGTGCCACATAATATCATCAACTGCTTTATCCAATTGATCAAGCCTGTGGCGCAGATTAAGAAAATGTTCATCAATCTCCTCGCTGGTGGCAGGCTGATCTTCAGCTTGCTGTGCTTGCAGTGTACTTGCTGGTAATAAAAATATTACAGATAACAAACTGATAAGTAATCCGATAAAATAATTTTTCATTTTCATCTTTATATTTTTTGGTTATTATTGTTTATGGGGTAAAATTAAGCAAGCCATTTTGATTTTTGAAATAATTTTAAATTGTTTTTTTAAGTTTTTTTGACATCCAACCTCTCAACCCCTCAACCCCTCATCCATTCAACCTCTCAACCCCTCAACCTCTCAACCGTTCATGATCTATTCCGGAAGTCGGAAATTCCTTCGGAGGTTTCCGGTTCCTAACACCGCTTCAACCTTTCACCCATTTTCTTATTGTTAACAATAATTCCTTACGTTGTCAATGCAATTTTAATAAATTTGCAAACGTATTTACAAACAAAAAAATATTTATTCATGGCTGATTTTTTAAAACAGCTCAATGACTCTCAATATAATGCAGTAGTGCAAACTGAGGGTCCGGTTATGGTGATTGCAGGTGCGGGTTCGGGCAAGACCCGCGTTTTGACATATCGTATAGCGTATCTTCTTAGCAAAGGTGTAAGCCCGTTTTCTATTCTTGCTCTCACCTTTACCAACAAGGCTGCCCGTGAAATGAAAGAGAGAATAGCTTCGATGGTTGGGTATCGTAAGGCACAAAATCTTTGGATGGGCACTTTTCACTCGGTTTTTTCCAGGATTCTCCGGGCAGAGGCTGAAAAGCTGGGCTTTAGTAAAAATTTTACCATATACGATACTACTGATTCTAAAAGGTTGCTAAAAAAAATCATAAAAGAACAAGAGCTTGATGAAAAAGCTTATCATCCCGGCTTTGTCATGAGCAGGATATCTAATGCTAAAAATAATTTGATATCTGCTACAGATTATAATGAAGATTTTGAAATTCAATCTAATGACCTACAGGCTAATAAGCCCCAATTAGGGGTTTTATACAGCATATACCAAAACCGTTTGGCTAAAGCTTCGGCTATGGATTTTGACGATCTGCTGTTTTTTACAAACGTATTATTGCGTGATTTTCCGGATGTTCTGTACAAATACCAGAAAAAGTTTAATTACATTCTTGTAGATGAATACCAGGACACTAACTATTCGCAGTACCTGATAGTAAAGAAGCTTGCCGCTGATAACGAAAATTTGTGCATAGTAGGAGATGATGCACAAAGCATTTATGCATTCAGAGGAGCAAATATTGCTAATATCTTCAATTTTAAAAAGGATTACCCCGACCATCATCTTTTTAAACTTGAGCAAAATTATCGTTCTACACAGCTTATAGTTAAGGCTGCAAATAGCGTTATAAAAAATAATAAAGACCAAATTTTTAAGGAGATATGGACTTCTAATGATACCGGTGAGAAAATAAATGTGGTTAATTTATCCAGTGAAGCTGAAGAAGCTGCCATGATAGCAGGTACAATATTCAGGCAAAAAATGGATAATAATCTCCAAAACAGTGATTTTGCAATATTATATCGTACTAATGCGCAGTCAAGGGCTCTTGAAGAAGCACTCAGGAAACAAAATATTCCTTACCAGATTTATGGAGGGTTATCTTTTTATCAACGAAAAGAAGTAAAAGATTTGTTGGCATACTTCAGACTTGTGATAAACCATTATGATGAAGACGCCCTAACCAGGATAATAAATTTTCCTGCCCGTGGTATTGGCACAACAACACTTAATAAGTTAATAGTTGCTGCAGACCAAAATAATGTACCTTTATGGGATGTAGTTGAAAATCCGTTATACTACAAAGTTTCGCTAAACAGGGGCTTGGTAAATCGCCTGGAAGATTTTTCAAACATGATAAAAAGCTTTGCAGCACAAATTGATAAGCTTAATGCCTATGAGTTGGGGAAGAAAATAGCCAAAGAGAGTGGAATACTGAAACATTATTTTGAAGAAGACTCTCCTGAAGCTATTAACAGAAAAGAAAATGTGGAAGAATTGCTTAATGGATTAAGTGAATTTTGTGAAAAAGTAAAACAAAATGATGAAAATACAGAAGATCTGTCTGAAGGGAATGTAAACCCCCTTTCTGTGGAAGTGTTTATGCGCGATGTTGCGCTGATTACTGATTTAGACACCAAAGAAGATGCAAAGGACACCGATAAGGTTTCACTGATGACTGTGCATTCAGCTAAGGGGCTGGAGTTTTCTTATGTTTTCCTTGTAGGTGTTGAAGAAAACTTGTTTCCTTCGATCATGGCAACAGGTTCAAGTAGCGAACTGGAAGAGGAAAGAAGATTGTTTTATGTTGCCGTTACTCGTGCCATGAAATCATTAACTATCTCATATTGTGATTCCCGGTTTAAGTATGGCAATTTTAACTTTTGTGAACCAAGCAGATTTATTGATGAGTTAAACCAGGATTGCATTGAAGAATCGTTTTCAGTAGAAAACAAGAAACAACAGGATAGTCATAAAAAAACTGACAATATTTTTAGCTCAACATCAAAGAAGCCGAATAACAACAATTTCAAACCTTTAAAAAAAACATCCGGGAAGCCTATTGATCAAACCAATAATAGTGAATTTAAAATTGCAGATCCGGCAAACCTTCATGTTAACATGACCATTCAACATGAAAAATTTGGAGAAGGGAAAATTATAGAAATAGATGGTAAAAATGATAACGCCCAGGCAACAGTCATTTTTAGCGGCTTTGGCAAAAAAAAGCTTTTACTTAAATATGCCAAAATCAAAATAGTTTAATTATGGAGTAGTTCTTATAAAAAATACAAACTGTTTCACATCTGTCCTGAATAAAAAATCTTAACATAACTTAGACTGTAACTAAGTTGCTTTATAAAGACATTTTTATTATTTTTGTGTTAAATAATCTTATAACGGAATAAACATTAAAAGATATGAAGCAACTGACATTAAATATCAGTGAAAACAAATACCATACATTTCTGGAGTTTATTAAAACATTAGATTACGTGGAAGTTCCAGAAGCCGATAAAAAATCATTAAATGAACTGGAAAATAGCCTTGAACAGGTTAAAATGATGCAGGACGGTAAAATAGAAAAACAAAACGCACAAGATTTTATAGATGAGCTATAAAGTTTACCCCACACCTGACTTTAAGAAGTTATTTAAAAAGCTCCTTAAGAAACATCCATCACTAAAAACTGATTTAAAATTACTTGTTGAAAAGCTTTCAGAGAACCCTGAAACAGGTATTCATCTGGGTTATGGTATTTACAAAATACGTTTGGGAATTAGATCAAAAAGAAAAGGAAAAACAAGTGGCGCAAGGATAATAACTTTCATTGCTTATAAAGAACATGAAGTTTATCTTGTTTATATTTACGATAAAAGTCAACTGGAGAACATAACTAAAGAGCAAATTTTAAAAATGTTACAAAAGGCTGGTTTGATTGGGTAAACAAAGATTTGGACAGCAATGATAAAAAATACAAACTATTTGTCAAACTCTTTTTAAATTTTAAAACAATTTTCATAATTTTGTAATCGCAAGCGTAATAAAAAACTTCATTACTGAACCTACAGTTTGCTTTGAAAAAATTACCAATAACAATAAAATAATTTTTTGATATATCAGTTTAATTAAGGCACAAAGACGCTAATAATCACAGAAATTATGATGTTTATTGTCAAATATTAGTGAATCTTTGTGACTTTGAGACTTCGTGGCAATAATAAATATGAATATTACCTTTTAATTCGTCATCTTTAACATAGAATTCATTTATATTGATATTCATAAGTTTAAAAATATTTTTATCTATTTTTGCTTCAATAATTTTTGGATCAGATTATAATATTTTCTGTGATTATAACCTAATTAATAAATAACAAATAATATGGAACACAATATAGCTAGTAATATGGAATATAATACTTCGAGATCAAAGATGAACATTTCTGAATATGGCCGAAATATTCAGAAGATGATAGAGTATGCAATTACTGTAGAGGACAAGGAAAAAAGAAATAAATTGGCCAGGAATATTATCAATGTTATGGGCCAACTTAATCCACATTTGAGAGATGTTAGTGATTTTAAACATAAGCTCTGGGATCATTTGTTTATAATGTCGGATTTTAAGCTTGATGTAGATTCTCCTTATCCAAAGCCCTCACCTGAAGTTCTTACCCGGAAACCGGAAAAGCTGAAATACTCCAGTAATGATATTACTTATAAACACTATGGCAGGCATATAGAAAGAATGATTGAAAAAGCATGCGAGTTACCCGAAGGCCAAGAAAAAGATGCTTTGACTAAACTCATTGCCAATCATATGAAAAAGTCTTATCTGACATGGAGTAGAGAAACGGTCAGTGATGATGAAATTGCAGAACACCTTTCAAAGCTTTCAGGTGGAAAGCTTAAGTTAGACAAAAATGTGCGGCTGAACCATACCAGCGATATTTTATCAAAAAACAAAAAACGAAAGTATCAGTCGAGACATTCCTCTTCAAAGCACCAACAAAATAAAGGGAAAAAAAATTGATAAAATCCTCAGTAAATATGAGGAGGTTATAGCGTATTGCAGTTCCTGGAAATAGCTCTTTTAATTAAAGCCCTTTAAGTTGCATTTACCTTATAAAATCAAGAGCTGAGAAACATGCCTAAAGAAAAAATAATAACTATACCAAATTTATTATCTTTTTACAGGATTTTAATTTTTCCGCTTATTTTTTGGTTTATACTTTCGGGAAAAGAGACATTGTTTGTTGCTTTTATTATAATAAACCTTATAACTGATGCACTTGACGGGTTTTTGGCAAGAAAACTCAATCAAGAAACGGTTTTTGGAGCACGACTCGACTCAACTGCTGATAAACTTACATATGTTTTGGCCATTACCGGTATATTTGTTTTTAAGTATGAAACAATTAGGCCACATATGCTGAGCTTTTATATTTTTATAATCCTGGGAATAATTTACCTTACACATTCATTTATCAAATTTGGTAAAATTTCCAGTTTACATACATATGCCACTAAAATAGGCGGATATATGCAAGGTGTTTTCTTATTTGTATTGTTTTTTTATGATTTTATACCTTTATTTTTTTATATAGTGATTATTTGGGCGATTCTTTCAATACTTGAGATAATTGCTATACAAATGATAATCACTGAAATGAAGCCTAATATGAAAGGGCTCTATTGGGTTTTGAAAGATCGGCGATAATTGAGTTTTATAAGTGCTACCTTTTATATTAACTTTTTATATATTTGCTTTGGAACGTAATATATTTATTTTTTACTTTAATTGAGGGAGGGATTTGGAATTCTGTTTTTATTTTGGTTATTACTTTAATGGCAAGCATTTAACCTCACCTCGATTCTTTTTCAGTATTTTAGGTAATTAAAAATTAAATACGGTATGAACACATACGAAATTCATGGGGGCTATAGTTTAAAAGGCGAGCTTATACCCCAGGGCGCAAAAAATGAAGCTTTGCAGGTAATTTGTGCTACATTGCTTACAAATGAAAAAGTAACAATTAAAAATATTCCGATAATAAGAGATGTAGTTAAATTGATTGAGTTATTGGAATGTTTGGGTGTTAATGTTGATTACCTTGGTGATAATACATACACATTTCAGGCTGCTGATATAGACATTGATTATATGAACACGTTTCAATATATTGAGCAGGCAAAAAGTTTACGTGGTTCAGTAATGATCATAGGTCCTTTATTAACCCGGTTCGGCAGGGGGTATGTGCCAAAGCCCGGCGGTGATAATATAGGACGCAGAAGGTTGGATACTCATTTCATAGGACTTGAAAATCTTGGAGCCTCTTTTGTATATGATCACAAGACGTCTTTTTATGAGGTAAAAGGTGATCAATTAAAAGGTTCCTTTATGCTTCTTGATGAAGCTTCTGTTACCGGAACGGCAAATATTATTATGGCTTCGGTTCTCGCTCAAGGTACTACTAAAATTTATAATGCTGCTTGCGAACCTTATATCCAGCAATTGTGCAATATGCTCAATAATATGGGTGCCAAAATATCAGGTGTTGGATCAAATCTATTAAAAATTGAAGGAGTTAAAGAGTTGCAGGGTTGTGAACATACTTTGCTGCCCGATATGATTGAAATAGGTAGTTTTATAGGTCTGGCGGCTATGACAAAGTCAGAAATAACTATAAAAAATGCCAGGTGCGACCAGTTAGGAATGATCCCTGATGTGTTCAGAAAATTGGGAGTAGAAATAGAACAAATAGAAGATGACCTTTTTATACCTTCACAGGAATTTTATAAAGTTACACCTTTTATTGATGGTAGCTTTTTAACCATAGCAGATGCTCCCTGGCCCGGTTTTTCACCTGACTTGCTGAGCATTGCTCTTGTAACTGCCATCCAGGCTAAAGGAAGCGTTTTGATACATCAAAAGATGTTCGAAAGCAGGCTCTTTTTCGTAGATAAGCTTATTGATATGGGTGCACAGATTATTCTTTGTGACCCACATAGGGCTTCTGTTATTGGGATTAACAGGGAATATGAATTAAGAGCAATAGAAATGACATCACCTGACATAAGGGCCGGGGTAGCCCTGCTTATTGCTGCTCTCAGTGCTGACGGGAAAAGTTTAATCCATAATATCGAACAAATTGACAGAGGCTATGAAAACATAGATAAAAGATTGAATGCGCTTGGAGCAAAAATTAAAAGAATTTCAAGTTAGAACTGCCAATTTGTCGTTTTATTAATACTGGCAAAACATTTGATAGAATAACCTTTGAAGTTAGATTTTTACAAAAATATGTTTAATATAACATGGCTTTTTTCCCGCATGCGCAGAACAAAATACGTTCCGCACAGGCGGGAATTTATTTAAAAATCTTTCAAACAATTCATAAGCAAAATAAATCTAAATTTCTAAATTGAAATTTACAAATAACAAGAAACAATTATTAAAAGACAAATAAATTCCAATTTTTAAAAATTCAATATTCCAAACATGTATAAAAAATCTCATTTATGAAATGAAAAAATTGAACTGTTTTGAATTTAGTATTTGAAAAATTGAATTTTATTTATAATTTGTAATTTGCAATTTGTGATTTTTTTAATTCATAAATAATTCATTTTAGAATTTTAGGTAGTATTTGTATGACAAAAATGTTGACTAATTTTGCAAATTGTTAATAATTAAATGATGTTGATATTATGATTGAAAAAAAAGATAATCAAAATACAAGTCAGGATAACCGGAACAATAAAAATCAAAAAGATGAATTAAATAATAATCAATCTGCTGATACAAATAAAAATACGGGATCAGTTGATAAAGAACAAGAAAATAGCGAAAAGAGAGAAAAAGATATGGAAGCAAAAGAAAGACATGAGAAAAATCAAGAGAAGCGCGATGAGGAAGTAGGCGCTGATAAAACAGCCGGAGATAATGATAATTATGATTCTAAACAGGATGAAAGCTCTGAGGAAGTAATGTCTGAAGAAGAATTATCTGAAGACTTACGTGATGATCAGTTTTTGGAATTGCAAGCCAAGTTTGACAATCTAAATGACAAATATTTAAGATTGTTTTCTGAGTTTGATAATTTCAGGAAACGCATGAGTAAGGAAAAGCTTGAGATTACTAAAACGGCCGGTGAGGATATAATAACAGCTCTTTTACCTGTTTTGGATGATATTGAGAGAGCTGTGGAAGCTACTGCCAAAGAAGATGATGAAAGTTCAAAAAAAGAGGGACTTGAAATTATTCTTAATAAATTTAAGGCTATTCTTAGACAATATGGAGTAGAAGAGATAAGTGCAGAGGGAGAAGAGTTTAATACTGATCTTCACGAGGCAGTATCAAATGTGTCAGCAGAAAATGAAGAAGAAAAAGGAAAAATAAAGGAAGTTGTACAAAAAGGCTATTTAATGAACGATAAAGTTCTAAGATATGCAAAAGTTGTTGTAGCCAATTAAACAAAAATTATAAATGGCAAAAAAAGATTATTACGAAATATTAGGAGTATCAAAAGACTCATCACCACAAGAGATTAAGAAGGCATACCGGCAAATGGCAATGAAATATCATCCGGATAAGAACCCTGATGATAAAGAAGCTGAGCGCAAATTTAAAGAAGCTTCAGAAGCTTATGAAGTTCTCAGCGATGCTGATAAAAAATCCCGGTATGACCAATTTGGGCATACAGGTATGGGTGGTCAACATGGTCCGTCAGATTTTGGCGGCATGAGTATGGATGATATTTTTAGCCAGTTTGGTGATATTTTTGGAGGCGCTTTCGGAGGTGGTGACTTCGGAAGCACTTTTGGAGGTGGTTTTGGAGGACGCACTCGCTCACGAAGACCCACTAAAGGTACCAATATCAGGATAAAAGTTACTCTTACGCTTGAAGAAATACTCAAAGGTGTTGAGAAGAGATTACGTATAAATAAATTTGTCGCATGTAGTCCTTGTAAAGGAACAGGTGCCAAGGAAGGTACTGCTTATAATACCTGTAATACCTGCCGTGGTATGGGTAGAGTAACGCGTGTTACCAATACTTTCTTAGGCCAGATGCAAACCACCTCAACATGCCCCGACTGTGGTGGTGAAGGCCAGACTATAAGTGAAAAATGTACAAGTTGCTTTGGAAAAGGTGTGGTTAAGTCTGATGAAGTTGTACCCGTAAAAATCCCTGCCGGTGTAGGTGAAGGTATGCAAATATCTGTTAACGGTAAAGGAAACGCTGCAGCCAGGGGAGGAATGCCGGGAGACTTGATCATACTTGTTGAAGAAGCAAAACATGATAATTTTATCAGAGATGGATCAAATTTACTTTATGATCATTTTATAAGCATACCGGATGCTGCACTTGGATGTAAAACAGAAGTGCCCACGCTGGAAGGAAAAGCTCAAATTAAAGTTGAGCCCGGAACACAGCCGGGAAAGGTGTTGAGACTTAAAGGAAAAGGTTTACCGGAAGTTAACTCTCAGAATAGAGGCGATTTGTTGGTAAATCTTAATGTGTGGATTCCACAAGAATTAACATCCGAAGAACGTCAAATATTAGAAAAGCTTTCAACATCAGAAAACTTTAAGCCGAAGCCGGGAAAAGGCAATAGAAGCTTTTTTGAAAAAATGAAAGAGTATTTTAACTAATAACCCATGGATAACCTTCTAGAAGTTAACTCTGTTGTTAAAGACTTTATCGGCCATAGGGCCCTTGATAAAGTGTCTATCAAGGTCCCTAAACAGTCGATTTTTGGTATGCTCGGACCAAATGGGGCCGGAAAAACAACACTTATCAGGATAATCAATCAGATTATTGGACCGGATGAAGGTCAAGTGTTTTTCAATGGAGAAAAATTACGTTCACATCATGTTGACAAAATTGGATACTTACCCGAGGAAAGAGGTTTGTACAAAAAAATGAAAGTGGGTGAACAAGCCTTGTACCTTGCCAGGCTTAAAGGATTGGAAGCCAGCTATGCAAAAAAAAGCCTTAAGGAATGGTTCGAAAAATTCGACCTTTTGCCTTGGTGGAACAAAAAAGTAGAAGCACTTTCTAAAGGGATGCAACAAAAAGTTCAATTTATAATTACCATCCTTCACAAACCGGAATTATTGATATTTGATGAGCCTTTCAGTGGATTTGACCCAATCAATATCAACCTTCTTAAAGAAGAAATATTTAAGCTTAAAGAAAATGGTGCAACCATAATTTTTAGCACCCATGATATGGGTTCTGTTGAAGAATTATGTGATGAAATAGCGCTTATTAATAAATCAAAAAAAGTATTGGAAGGCAATGTACTTGAAATAAAAAGGGAGTACGCCAAACAAATATTCAGAATTGAAATGGCTGATATTATACAACCCCTGGAAAGTATTGATAATCAAAAGTTCCAACTATTAGAACAAGAAAATAAGAATGGTTTGAAGCAAGCCGTTATCAAAATAAATAATGATATTTCTACAAATGAACTATTGAATGAAATTATTAAAATGGGTAATATAGTATCATTTAATGAAGTCATTCCAAGTATGAATGAAATATTTATAAAAACCGTTTCAGAAAAGCAATAATTTAATTATTTATCAATCAGTAACTAAAACATAATATTTTCCCTTAAAGATGTTTAAGAAAATATCAATCATCATCAGAAGAGAGTTTCTCTCAAGGGTTAGGAAGAAGTCATTTGTTGTTATGACAATCCTGGGTCCGATATTATTTGCTGCTCTTATTACATTACCTGTAATAGTTTCCCAGATATCAGACAGTAAATATGAGGTTGCTGTTGTAGATGATACCGATTTGTTTTATGACAGGTTTCAAGATAGTAATGATGTGATATTCACCAATTTGGCTACCGATCTTGATGACGCTTTGGAACTCTTGCGGCGGGAAAAATTTGATGCCGTATTACATATCCCTGAAGTTGCTTTTGAGTCTCCTTCCACATTAAGGATGTTTTCAAAAGATGCTGTAAACTTAAATGCCAAAATTCATGTTGAAAACGTACTGAAGCATGAATTCGAAAGTCTTAAACTAGGAGCCAGGGGTATTGACAGCGAGGTGTTGAGNGCAATAGAAACTAATATTAATATACAGGCAGTCCGTATTCAAGATGACGGCATGGAGGAAACTGATTATCCTGAGATCAGCATGGCGCTTGGTATAATCAGTGGAATAGTGATATATATGTTTATCTTTTTGTTTGGCTCACAAGTGCTCAGGGGGGTACTTGAGGAAAAAACAAGCCGCATTGTTGAAGTTATGATTTCGTCGGTAAGGCCTTTTCAGCTAATGATGGGTAAGATCGTGGGTATAGCAATGGTAGGACTTACACAATTTCTTATTTGGGTGTTTCTTACCATCATAATTGTTTTTAGTGTACAGGCAGCCATGCCCGAATTATTTCAATTTACACCCGATGAACAAGTCCACATGACGTCTTCTCAAATGCTTGATTCGGAGGCGCTTATAGAACAAATGGACTCAATTCAACAACCTGATACTACAGCAGGACAGGTTTTAGAAGCCTTGTCAGCTATAAACTGGTATGTGATGATTTTTGCTTTTATATTCTTTTTTCTTGGAGGGTACTTTTTATACGCATCTCTTTTTGCTGCTATAGGTTCTGCCGTGGATAATGAAGCTGATACGCAACAGTTTATGCTACCNGTAACAATTCCACTTATACTTGCAATTATTTTTGCACAGGCGGTCATGCAAGATCCATCGGGGTCGGTTGCATTCTGGTTATCTATCATACCACTTACATCTCCTGTGATAATGATGATACGCATACCTTTCGGGGTACCATTTTTCGACCTTTATCTTTCAGCCTTTCTTTTGATTGTTGGATTCCTTGCAAGTACGTGGATGGCTGCAAAGATATACCGGACAGGGATTTTGCTGTACGGAAAAAAGGTTGGTTATAAAGATTTGTGGAAGTGGTTAAGGTATTAGGTTATTTCAATAAAACGTTTTCTTAACTGCTTTGTAATAGCTTTCAATAATATCACTTGCCAGGAGTGCTTCAAATCCTTTATGTCGTGCAGAAATATCAGCTGCAAGGCCATGCAGATAAACGCCGGCTACTGCAGCTTCGGAGGGTAGATAGCCCTGGGCAAGAAGTCCGAGAATAATGCCTGTCAACACATCTCCGGTGCCTCCTGTTGCCATACCGGGGTTACCCGTGGAATTGAAATAAGTCCTTCCGTCAGGGAAGGCTATCAGTGTATGAGCGCCCTTTAGAACTATAAAGACCTGGTAACGGAACGCGAGCTCCAAAGCTTTTTCCATCCGTTCGTATGTGCTACTGCATTTACCGGCAATTCTTTCAAATTCTTTTACATGTGGAGTTAAAATTGAGCCATCCGGCAAAAATGAAAACCAGGTCGGGTTATTGGCAAGTATATTTATAGCATCGGCATCAAGGACCATTGGTGCAGAATAATTTTGTATAAGCAGCTTTAAACCCTCTTCAGTTTCTTTTTCAGTACTTAATCCGGGGCCTGTGCCTATGGCATTAAAACTACCAATATCTTTAATACCTGAAAAAATAGTATCATGTTCATCAATGCTGCACATTGCTTCGGGCAGGCTTGATTGCAAAATTTCATACCCACGCCCGGGTACATGAACCGTAAGTAATCCGATCCCTGATCGTAAAGCTCCCCGGGCAGCCAGAATGGCAGCACCCATCTTGCCATAACTACCGCTTATCAATAATCCGTGACCATAATTGCCTTTATGGGAAAATTTATCACGTCTCCTGTAAAAAGTTTGGAGATCTTGTAAAAAGTCCCGGTGTAATCCTATATCTAGTACATGCCATTCTCCAACGTATTTGGAATTTTCAGGGAACATAAATGACAACTTGGGTACCTGGAATGTCAGGGTATAATTGGCTCTAATAATATTCTTGTCGATGTTTTCACTGTTATCTTCGCAAAATAATCCGCTGGGAAAATCTATAGCTACAACAAGTGCTTCGGTTTCGTTTATGTGTTGCACTATTGAGGCAAGTAATCCTTCTAATGGCCTTGTGAGACCGGAACCTAGCATAGCGTCTATAATAATTGAATCTTTGTCGATATCAGGCAGAGGAGTTTCTTCTGTTATCTCTTTAATTTTAACTCCTTTTACTTTATTTAATCTTGCTTCGTTGATTTGAAAATCTTCGGAGCTTTTTTCAGTATGCCTGATTATGAACACAGTAACATCATAGCCTGTACCACCAAGCATCCTGGCAACAGCTAATCCATCACCCCCATTATTACCCATACCACAAAATATATTTACCTTCTTTTTTTTCTTCAAATTGCGTTTAATCCAATTATAACAAGTTTTTGAAGCGCGCTCCATTAAGTCTATTGAAGCAACAGGCTCATTTTCTATCGTATAAGAGTCGGCTTCTCGTATCTGAGCAGAATTTAAAATGTTCATCTGTATATTTTAATTTTATTGTTTAGGTATTTTTTGTTGAAGAAAATGTTGATCAAAGATAATCATTGTTGGTAAATTGTTTATAGGTTTTAGCTAACGGTTATTGGATTTTGTGGTTTCGTTATGAGCTAGAGTCCTCACTACACTTCATCTTCATTAGTAGCAAAGCAAAGATCCGAGTTTGCGAGCTCGACTAAGGCAATCTAAAAATTATTATCAGTCAGTAGTGGTTCGATTTATTAAAATTTTAACTACAGGAAATTAAAAACCGATTACATTTGCACAAATATTTTTGTAACACTTATTATGTCTTTCAAAGATGAATATACTCATTGCAGGAGATAGTGAAATGGCTTTGCATTTGTGTAAATTGTTTTCTGTTGAAAATCACAATATTACACTGATTTGCCCAAACCGCGAACTTTTAAAGATGGTTGAAGCCCAAACGGATTTGATGACCGTTGAAGGTATTTCAACTTCTATAGAAGTTTTAAATGAGGGTAATGTTAAGAAAGCTGATTTACTTATTAGCTTGAATATTGAGGGCCGGTTTAATTTACTTACTGCTATTATTGGTAAGAGATTAGGCGCTAAGAAATGTATAGCTAAAGTTAATGAACCTGAATATGTTACAGAGAAGAATAAGGCATATTTTAAGGATTTGGGTATAGATTACCTTTTATCGCCTGAACAGATCACTGCAAAGGATGTTTCAAATTTAATTAAACATACTGCTGCTACTGAGATTTTTGATTTTTCCGAAAGTCAGTTGTCCCTTATGCTAATCAGGCTTGACAAAAATGCACTTGTATTAAATAAAACTCTGAATGAAATAGCCTCTGATTATAAGAAGCTGGATTACCGGGCAGTTGCTATTCACCGGCGTGCAGAGACATTTATCCCCAGGGGTGATGATGTTTTCCAGGAAGGGGATATGGCTTATGTTGTCACAAAACCGGAGGGAATAGACCATTTGCTAAAGCTTGGTGGTAAAAAACATTTTACCATAACTAATATTATGATAGTTGGTGGAGGAACAGTAGGAAGTCTGGCTGCTAAAAATCTTGAAAAGAAATTTAAGGTTAAACTATTTGATACAAGCATTGAGCGTAGCAAGGAGCTTACTGAATCTTTAAAAAATACTTTGGTGATCCATGGGGATGCACGTGATATCAATCTGCTTGAAGATGAGGGGATCAGGTCCATGGATGCTTTTGTTGCAGTTACAAATAATTCTGAAACAAACATTTTAACGTGCATGCTTGCCCGGAAATTTGGAGTTAAAAAAACTATAGCGCTTGTTGAGAACCTTGATTTTATTGAAATCTCACAAAATATTGGTATAGACACCATTATAAATAAAAAACTTGCTACAGCAAGCTATATTATTCGTTTTACTATGACGGCCGAAGTTGTTTCCACCAAATGTTTAACGGGCATTGACGCTGAAGTATTCGAGTTTGTGGCTAAAGAAAACTCACCTATTACCAGGAAGCCGATCAGAAAATTAAAATTTCCCAGGAATGCAATAATTGGCGGGGTAATTAGAAATAATAAAGGTTATATAGCAACCGGGGATTTTCATGTACAACCCGGAGACAAAGTAGTCGTTTTTGCTCTGCCAAAAGCTTTTTATGCTGTTGATAAAATGTTTTAATATTATTTAAAATGCCTAGACAAACCGATATAAATTTTCGCTTGATAATAAAGTTTATTGGGATACTTTTGATGATATTATCAGGTTTTATTGCACTTTCGGCAATATGGTCGATTTATTACGAAGAGGTCAGTGCTGCAAGGGCAATTTTTTTAAGTAGTGGAATAACTTTACTGAGCGGCTTTATATTATTTGTTTTAACAAGGCGTTATGATCATAGAAATATTGGTAAAAAGGAAGGATATATAATTGTTACTTCCATCTGGCTTAGTATTTCAATATTTGGTGCATTACCATTTTATTTTTCAGGGGCAATCCCTTCATACACTGATGCATTTTTTGAGACTATTTCGGGATTTACAACCACCGGAGCAACTATCCTGGAAGATATAGAGGTGGTTTCAAAGGGATTGTTGTTTTGGCGAAGTCTCACGCAGTGGCTGGGGGGTGTAGGTATTATCGTATTAACTCTTGCAATACTGCCTATTCTTGGAGTTGGAGGTATGCAGCTTTTTATTGCTGAAGCGCCCGGTACAACTCCTAATCGTTTGCATCCCCGGATTAAAGAAACTGCAAAAAGATTATGGGGTATTTACTTTTCATTAACAATTATATTGCTTATTCTTTTGAATATTAGTGGTATGAGTTTTTTTGAATCTTTTTGTCATGCTTTGACTACTATGTCAACCGGTGGTTTTTCTCCAATGAATGATAGTATAGCCGGATATTCATCTATTATCCAATATGTGATTATTTTATTTATGATCATTGCCGGCATTAATTTTGCACTACATTATTTTTTGATTAAAGGTAAATTTGATAAATTCTTCAAAAATGATGAATTGCGATTTTATTTAATAATAATAGCAAGTTTTACTTTAATATTTACTCTTACTGTATTTTTTTTGCACGATACTAATCTTGAAGAGTCATTCCGTCATAGTCTCTTTCAGATTGTTACTATTGTTACTACAACAGGATATATCAGTACTGATTACCTTCTCTGGGAGGAATTTTTATGGGTTATTTTATTTTTATTGATGTTTGCAGGTGGTTGTATAGGTAGTACATCAGGAGGTATAAAAATGATACGTCATTTGGTTTTGTTAAAAAATACTTCTTTAGAGTTTAAAAGGTTAATCCATCCTATGGCTGTGATACCAGTCAGAATTAATGCCAAACCGATCCCTAAAGAAATTATTCAAAATTTCCTGGCTTTCTTTTTGATATATGTTTTGGTATTTGCTGCCGGGTCGGCTATTATGACGGTAATGGGACTTGATTTCATTTCTGCTGTTGGTTCTGTAGCAGCTACAATTGGAAATGTTGGTCCTGGTATAGGTAGTGTGGGGCCGGTTGAGAACTATGCTCATATTCCTATAGCAGGGAAATGGGTTCTCTCATTTTTGATGCTACTTGGCAGGCTGGAACTGTTTACTGTTCTCCTGCTGTTTTCGAGAGCTTTCTGGAGAAAGTAAGAATTTGAGAGTGTGAGAGTGTGAGAGTGTGAGAAAGGTATAACAAATCAACTATACAACCTATCAACCTTCAAACTTATAAACAATGTACTACAACTTTGAAAAACAAAGACCTAAAAACAAGAAATTTTATAATGGGGGAGAAAATAAAAAATGCACTATTTTCGACTGCTTACCTGCCACCGGTTGAGTATTTTGTATTTATGCTTTTGAGTGATAATGTTTTGATCGAAGCTCATGAAACATATCCTAAACAAACTTATCGCAACCGTTGTTATATCTACTCGTGCAATGGTGTTGAATCTCTTCATATACCGATTATAAAACCTAAGGGTAAACATTCAAAAACCAATGAAGTTCTGATTAGTTATAAACAACACTGGCAGCGTAATCACTGGAGAGCTATTTGTACTGCATATCGTAATGCCCCCTTTTTTATATATTACCAGGATTTTCTTGAGCCATTTTATAAAAAACAAACTGAAAAGTTGCTGGATTTTAATTATGCATTATTAAATGCATTGCTATCAGAAATAGGAATGGATAAGAGTATAGGTTTTACTGGCAATTTTGAAAAAAATGTTACAGATAGTGTTGATTTTCGTACAACAATAAGCCCTAAGTCAAAAAACCGCAGTTCATCGCTAACAGTTACTATGCCGGTTTATCAACAGGTTTTTGACCAAAGGTATGGTTTCATTCCAAATTTAAGTATAATTGATCTATTATTTAACAAGGGTCCGGATACCCTGGAATATCTCATGGAATGTTCCCGAAAATTGGACATTAGCTCTCTGAAGGATATGCAATCCTGATGTGAAAAATATTGTTTAATTTTTGCTTAAATATTTTTTTCACTGTAGTAATATCTTTAAAAGTAATATTTGCATTATTAAATTGTTTTTCCTCCATTTGATTGTTTATAATTCTTTCTACCAGGTTGTCTATTGAGTCTTCATCGGGCTTGCTGAGACTTCTGGATGCTGCTTCAACTGCATCAGCCATCATGAGTACGGCGGTTTCCTGGCTAAATGGTTTCGGGCCCGGATAAGTAAATTTCTTACGGTCAACTTCTTCGGGATCTTTCTCTTTGATTGCCATTGAATAGAAATACTTTGCTATGGTGGTTCCATGATGGGTCCTGATAAAATCTATGATGTATTCCGGTATATTATGTTTTCTGGCTTTTTCTACGCCCTTGATCACGTGGTCAATTATTATTCGGGCACTATCTTCGTATGTATGTTCATCGTGAGGGTTAATATCAGTAGATTGATTTTCAGTATAATACATAGGTGCGTTCATTTTTCCTATATCATGGTATAATGCACCGGTACGTGCGAGCAATGGATTACCACCTATTTCAATAACTGCTTCTTCTGTAAGATTTGCCACTTGCAGTGAATGTTGAAAGGTTCCCGGGGCATTCATGCTCAAATCCCGAAGTAACTTGTTATTGGTATCGGATAGCTCGAGAAGGAAAAAATCAGTTGACATACCAAAAGTTCTTTCCAGCAAGAAAATTGTGGGATAAGCAAAAAGTGTTAAAGTAGCGCTGCCGGCAAAATATAAGTAGTTTATACTCTCGATTTCCGCAAAAATACCTGTTTGGGCTAACGATAATCCGGTAAAAACTGCCGCGTAGGTTAAAAATATTAAAGCTACGGTGAAAAATATTTGAGATCTCTTGCGTAATGCTACCATGCTCAATATAGCTATAATTCCTGCTATAAATTGTAAAAACACAAACTGGAAACTCTTTGGTACCATAAAACCAATAAGGATTATGGTGATAATATGAACGTATAATGCGAGGCGATTATCGAAAAAAGACCGTATTATGATAGGAATAATACAAACAGGAACCAGGTACAGCAAGTCTATATTATGCTTAACTACCAGCCCGGTAAGCAAAACCATGAATAATATTGAAACAAGTATCAATATTATTTTTCGGTTATCTGCATATACGTCTTTTCGAAAGGTTTTAAGAAAGAGGCTCAAAACAATTATAGAAATACTTACCAATATAAATTGACCAATATAGGTAATATAATTAACAGATAAATTGCCCATTTGGCGATTATATTCTTTCTCTAAAGATTTTAAAACCTGGTATTTTTCGGAAGTTATCAGCTCACCCTTGGAAATAATTTTTTCACCTTGTTGTACCATACCCCTTGTTGGAGAAATGTCTTCCAGTTTTTCGCTTAGTGCCTTTTCATTCAATTGTTGGTCAAAAAATACATTGTGAGTCAATGCAGATTCAAGGATAGGTCTTATAAGCTCAATGTCAATATGTTCGTTTTCGGCTTTGGCTTCTTCAAGTTTTGAGTTTATATGATCATAGGCTTCAGAAATGGTATAAAAATCTGCTAATTGTTTTACTTCTGCAATTTGTCCGTCACGTAACATTATTTCGTAATCGGGATCCTTCCCTGCTAAGGTATCATCAATAAATATTATACCTTTTTCATTAAATATATGATCTAAAATATTAAATAGTACCTCGGAATTTTGCTCTTTTATTTCCCGGTATTCATCATTTTCACCATAAGTTTCCTTCCATGCTTCTTCGAAGTTTTCGTTAGCTTCTTGTTGGTTTTTATCATATACATCATGGTCAATGCTATAATAATATTTAAATTCCCGCAAAAGCTCTTCTCTTTCCTTCTGAAGTTGCTCTTCTGTTTTTTGAATCGCAAAATTGAAAGGGGCAAGCAGATCTTCGTACATCCATGGTCGTGCCCGCTGGTATTCATATTGAAATCCTGCCTGACGAGGAAAAAGTTGCACTATTAAAACTATACTTATTAAAAACAGGGAAACTTTGTATATCTCCGGTAAATGGTCTATTATGTAGTTAATTATTTTGTTCATTCCATAAAATGTTAATAAAAATGCTACGTTTATTTTTAATCTCACGCAAAGGCGCCAAGCCACAAAGTAAAAATAGCTTAATTTTTAGAACAAAACTCCGATTTTAGTATTTTTAATGAGTCGTATTAATATAGTCGCATTTAAAAAGTACGCAAAGATAAAAAAATCATTTATGATTTTTTTCTTGGCGTCTTTGCGTCTTGGCGTGATTTTTTTTGTGTGATACTTTCTTCCATTGTTTTGCATATTTTCTTAGTGTAAAAAACTGAATTTTAGCTACCTTTATAGATGTTCAATTTATTTAAATTGCTAACATGTGGTGGCAAGATTGATTTTTAACCTGACACCTGTTATCATAATACGAATTTAAAAATAATAATTTATCGGGCATTATGAGTTTAAATTGTATAAACAACTCTTTATACATAATTGTTAATACAATAAGTTTATTTTTATGTAAATTTACATTTTTATAAGTTTCAGCAATGATATTTACGAAATAACTATATTTTATCATGAATAAAGGAATATGCTTATTAAGTGCTATACCCGTCAGGCATGCCCCTGATGACAAAAGCGAAATGATTACACAGTTGATTTGGGGTGAAATGTTTTTGGTTATAGAAAATACTGAAAAATGGCTTTATGTAAAAACCGTTTTTGATAAATATGAAGGATGGGTACTTGAAAAGCAGGTAACTTATATAGAATATGAGGAATTTGACAGGCTATGCAATGTTCAGGTTTTCCGTACAGGTAGTATAAATGGCTTTATCACAGAGCAAAACACGGGAAAGTCATATATGGTAACGGCTGGTGCGGATTTATATAATATAAGTAGTGAAGGATCATTTGAAATTGCAGGGCAATATTATCACTACCAAGGTGTTATTATTGATAAAATAAGTGCAAAAAATCCTGCTGAATATGCTAAACTCTTTCTGAATTGTCCCTATTTATGGGGAGGACGTACTGTGATGGGGGTTGATTGTTCAGGATTGGTACAAATAGCATGTAAAATGTCAGGAAAAGTGATTGCCCGGGATACTAATGATCAGTCTCAATGGGGAGAGGTAATCCATTTCCACCATGAGGCATTAGCCGGTGATTTGGTCTTTTTTGACGATGATGAAGGTATTATTAGGCATGTTGGTATGATTGTGGAGCCCGGTCTAATTATTCACGCAGATGGTAAAGTGAGGATAGACTCTTTTGATCAACAGGGAATTTATAATGCAGAGAAGAAGCAATATACACATAAATTACGTTTAATTAAGCGCCTGGTTTGATTTAGGTTTAATAGGTTCGGCTGGTGATTGCTTTATTTATATAGAGATATAATTTACAGATTTTTTTATAAAATACAATTATTGTCCAAAAAAACATAAACATGATTACGAGATTCTTCGCTTCGCTCAGAATGACAGGTTTTTACAAAACATCAAATGCCTTGTCATTCTGAGCGAAGCGAAGAATCTCGTAGTTTTTTTAGGAAAGTAGTGATAAAATACAATTTTAATGGAAGAATCAATTAAATAAAAATGTAACTTTGCGCCCTGAAAAAAATTATATATTTTATGATTAAAATAACACTTCCAGACAAGTCGGTTAAGGAATTCTCCAAAGGAGTTACAGGCATAGAGATTGCAAAAAGCATAAGTGAAGGTTTAGCCCGGAATGTCCTTGCTATAAGTGTTAATGGAGAAGTTTGGGATTTGGATCGCCCCATAGAAGAGGATGCTGTTATAAAGTTACACACCTGGGAGGATAAAGAGGGGAAATCTACCATGTGGCATTCGTCGGCTCATATTATGGCAGCTGCAATAGAAGAGTTATATCCGGGCACAAAGTTTGGCATAGGCCCTGATATTGATAACGGTTTTTATTATGATATAGATTTGGGTGATCGAACTTTGATACCCGAAGACCTTCCTGCCATCGAAAAAAAGATGCATGAGCTTGCCCGCCAAAAGGAGCCTTTCATACGTAAAGAAATCCCTAAGCAGGAAGCGCTTGAATACTTTAAGAAAAAAAACGATGAGTATAAGGTTGAGCTAATAAGTGAGTTGGAAGACGGTCATATAACTTTATATGAATCAGGTAACTTTGTAGATCTTTGCCGTGGACCACACTTGCCGGACGCAGGTCCTATTAAAGCCATAAAGCTACTCAGCCTTGCCGGAGCATACTGGCGGGGGGATGAGTCGCGCAAGCAGTTGACACGTGTATATGGAATTGCTTTTCCTAAAAAGAAACAGCTAGATGAGTATCTTGAATTGCTTGAAGAAGCTAAAAAGCGCGATCACAGAAAAATAGGCAGGGAGATGGAGCTTTTTGCTTTCTCACAAACAGTAGGGCAGGGGCTGCCTCTTTGGCTTCCCAAAGGAGCACAAATGCGCGAAATACTAGAAAATTTTCTTAAAAGAGTACAGGAAAAATCCGGTTATCTTCCCATTATAACACCACACATAGGTAATAAGAACCTATATGTTCTAAGCGGACATTACGATAAATATGGGTCAGATTCATTTCGTCCTATTAAAACACCAACAGAGAACGAAGAATTCTTGCTCAAGCCAATGAATTGCCCGCATCATTGTGAGATATATAAAACCCGTCAATATTCTTATAAAGATCTTCCTGTAAGATTGGCCGAATTTGGCACGGTTTACCGGTATGAGCAAAGCGGGGAATTGCATGGTTTGACAAGGGTGAGAGGTTTTACCCAGGATGACGCACATATATTTTGCAGGCCCGACCAGGTTAAAGAAGAGTTTATTAAGGTTATTGATATCGTTTTATTAATTTTTCGTGCTCTTGATTTTACGGATTACAAAGCACAAATATCTTTGCACGATCCTGATAATATGAAGGGTTATATTGGAAGCATTGAAAATTGGGAGAAAGCCGAAAAAGCAATAATCGAAGCTACAGAAGAAAAGGGTTTGGAAGCCCATCAAGTTACCGGGGAAGCTGCTTTCTATGGACCGAAGTTGGACTTTATGGTTAAGGATGCCCTTAACAGGGAGTGGCAATTAGGAACTATCCAGGTTGATTACAATCTTCCTGAAAGATTTGAACTGGAATATGTTGGCAGCGATAACCAAAAGCATAGACCTGTAATGATACATCGTGCTCCTTTTGGTTCAATGGAACGATTCCTGGCCGTACTAATAGAACATTGCGCCGGCAATTTTCCTATATGGCTTACTCCGGAGCAAGTTATCATACTGCCAATCAGCGAGAAGTATCAAAAATATGCCGAAAAAGTTTTAAATTTGCTAAAAAATTACGATATTCGCACGCTGATTGATAACCGTAATGAAAAAACCGGTAAAAAGATCCGCGATGCTGAGACGCGAAAAATCCCATACATGCTGATAGTAGGCGAAAAAGAAGAGGAGAATCAAACCGTTTCCGTACGTAAACATAAGCATGGTGATTTAGGGTCTTTTACAATAGAAGATTTTGGAAAAAAAGTACTTGATGAAGTTAAAAGCTTCATTGAAATTTAAGTATAAAATTTTTAAAATAAATATTATTTATAAACAAAAGAATAGGAGGGGTTTAATATAGCTAAGTCATCAAAACCAAAACAAGCAGGAAGAAAAGGCCAAAAAGGTAAAACAGAAGCTCATCGCATCAATGAAAGAATAGAAGCACCTGTTGTAAGAGTAGTAGGTGATGATGTGGAGCAAGGAATATACTCCATTAAAGAGGCCCAGGAAATCGCTGATAACAAAGAGGTTGATCTGGTCGAAATTTCACCTACTGCAAACCCACCCGTGTGTAAAGTAATGGACTATAACAAGTTTCTTTATGAACAGAAAAAGAAACAAAAACAAATGAAAGCCAATACTTCTAAGGTCGTTACTAAAGAAATACGGATGGGGCCTAACACCGATGACCATGATTTTAATTTTAAGGTAAATCATGCAAAAAAATTTTTACAGGATGGTTCCAAGTTAAAAGTATTTGTTTTCTTTAAAGGACGTTCTATTATTTATAAAGAAAAAGGTGAAATGCTGCTGCTACGCTTTGCCCAGGAAATAGAAGAGTATGGAAAGGTTGAGCAAATGCCAAAGCTGGAAGGGAAAAGGATGATAATGTTGATTTCACCGAAAAAGCAGGGTAAAAGTAAAAATTAATAATAAACCAGGTAATAATTAAAGTTAAAATTTGAATAATGCCGAAAATGAAAACAGTATCCGGTGCTAAAAAGCGGTTTTCGCTTACCGCTGCCGGTAAAATCAAGAGAAAGCACGCTTGTAAGAGTCACCTTATGAGAAAAAAGGACAAAAAGCGTAAGAAAAATCTCGGAAAAACTACATATGTACACAAAAGCGATGAGAACAACATAAAGGATATGTTGGCAGTATAAAATTATTATAAACATTGTTTTAGCCGGTAAAGTCTTTCCAAAAAAGGAAAGCGCTAAACAAAAAAATAAGGATTATGGCACGTTCAGCAAATAAAGTTGCAGCAAGAAGAAAAAGAAAGAAGCTTTTAAAAAAGACAAAAGGGTATTTCGGTGCGAGGAAAAATGTATGGACCGTAGCGAAAAATGCATGGGAAAAAGGACAGCTTCATGCTTACCGTGATAGACGCAATAAGAAGAGAAACTTCAGGGGTCTATGGATCATGCGTATAAATGCCGCTGCCAGGCAATATGATATGAGCTATTCCCAATTTATGGGAGCATTAAGTAAAAATAATATAAAAATTAATCGTAAAGTACTGGCAGATCTGGCAATGAATGAACCCGAAGCTTTTAAGGCGATTGTTAATGCTGTTAATAAAAAATAGTTATAAATAAAAAATAAATTAAAAAGGGGGCTTTTCTGCCCCCTTTTTTAATATAAAATAAATATTACACTTACTTTTTCTTATTAACTTCTTCTATCTCCTCAGTTATATCTATAAAAAACTCTGTTACCTTCTCAAGCTGATTGTTATCATTAAATACTGGATTGGCAATTCCTTTTACGTAGAAGGGTTTGCCATGTTTGTCAATTTTTTTGAATACACCCCTGTAAACTTCGCCATTTTTTAATGTATTCCAAAAGTTTATAAAGGCTTCCGATTTTTCGAAGTTTTTATTATCAAAAAGAATACCATGATGTTTACCTGTTAATTCGCCTTCAGTATAACCTGATATATCTTGAAATATAGTATTTGTCCTTTTTATAATACCGTTTGCGTCATATTCCAGGATAGCAAAACATTTATTACTGGTATCTATTTGTTCTTTTAATTCTTTTTCTTTTTTTGCCATTTCTTCTTGTGTGGCGTTCATTTCTTCCATGTTTTGCCTCATTTCTTCTTCCTGGGCTCTCATTTCCTCTGCTTGTTGTTGAGATTGTTCAAGCAGATTGGCTGTTTTTGCATTTATCTTAACACTGGAAATTGAGCTGGCAATGTTTTCAGCAATTTTTTCAACAAATTCAATCTGATGTTTTTCAAAAGTATGGAAAGAAGCTAATTCAATTACACCAAGCACTTCTTCATTAAGTTTAAGTGGTACAATTAGTATACTTCTGGGATTTTCATCTCCAAGTCCTGATGTTATATTGATATAATCTTCAGGGACTTCTGTCATGTATATTGTTTTTTGTTCAAGGAAGCAAGCTCCTACAAGGCCTTCACCGATCTGTATTGTTTTTTCCAGGAATTTTTTGCGGTCGAAAGCATAACATGCCATTAACTCAAGGAATTTATTGTCTTCAGCATCATCATTAAGAATAAATAAACCTCCTTGATTGGCATCCAGGTATTTTACCAGGTTATTAATTACGTTTTCAGAAAGTACTTTAAGATCGTTGTTGCTTTGCCTGAGTATATCTGCAAATTGTGTGAAACCTTCGTTTGCCCATGTACGTTTGCTGTCTTCTTCCTTTCTTTTCTTTTCTTCTTCTTCTGCTTTTCTGAGGCTGTCACGCATATCAATCAGGGCTTTTCCAAGTATATCTTCCTCGCTTAAGAGTTTCATTTCACTGTTTAGGATACCGCTTCCTATATTTGTGGCAAAATTTGTTTTTTCAAGCAACCCGTCTATTGAAATATTAAATGAATTGGTCATTTCCTCAATTTCATCATTGGTATTTATTTCTGTCTTCATAGATTCATCTATACGGCCCCTGGATAGTTGTTTTATAAGATTAGTTAATCTTTGTAACGGCCTGGTAATATTGCCTGAAATGATAAAAACTATCAAACCTATAATGGCAAGCCCTATTATTCCAACTATTATGGATATGATAAAGTTTACATTAGCTTGTTTTGTAATTTCATTTACAGGTACTGCAATTGCGATTGACCAAGGAGTTTCGGTTTCTCCTACATTAATTGGATGGTATGAATAGTAAAAGGGTTCGTCTTTTTCATCTGAGCTTGTATATGAAAATGATTCTCCATTTTCAATATTGTACAAAATATTATATTCTTGATCATCTTTGTTTAGATAATCAGCCAAAGGAGATTCAAGTAGATCAGAATTTGGGTGTGCTGCTATTCTGCCACCATGTGAAGCTAAAAAAGAATAACTGTTGTCAAAAATCCTTATTTCTTCTATCATTTCCTGTAATCTGTCAAGGGTAATGTCAAGTCCTACCAGTCCAATATATTCATTTTCATGAAACATTGGAACGGTGATAGTTGTCATCAGGTGTTGTTCTCTTCCTTCCTCATCAAGTTCGTCAAGGTATGGTTCCCATAAAGTTTCAGTTCCGGCAGTTTTAGCTGCTCCATATAAATCAGGGTCACCATCAAGACTGAGTTCAACTCTTAAGTGCTCTAATCTTGAATTTTCTCTCCACCACACAGAAGCTATACGGCCATGAGGTAGCTCCCATTCAGGGTCTATGTGGCTATATTCCCAGCTATCCCATAAAGCATGAAAGTCAGGGTTGCCAATCATTACGTGTTCGTACATGTCTTTAAACAATGATTGCCATTCTTCTGTTTCTTCGAAATCAAGGTGTACATTAAAGGCCAAAGCTAAAGTCCTTATTGCAGCCATATCGGCATTAAAGGAGTTTTCAATTTTTGCAGCATATCCTTCAGTTTGCGAATTTACTAAGCGTTCAGCATCGCTGGTAGCCATATTTTTGGTACGTACGCTGATGATTCCAATTGCTACGGCAAATACCAAAATAGCAGTTAATAGTATAGATATCTGCAATTTCTGACGTATATTTAATTTAACTTTTCCCATGTGATAAGGTTTTTAATATTTATTCATTAGCCACATCAGTAATATCAAGTGAAAGTTCAATTATTTTCTTCAGATAGACGTTATCATCAAAAATTGGATGAGAGATGCCTTTTCCAATAAATTCTTTCCCGTTCTTTCCTATTCTTTTGAATGCCCCTTTTGAAGACTCTCCTTTTTTCATTAATTCCCAGAATTTTTGATAATTTCTGGAATTTTTGAAATTTTGGTTATCAAATAAAAAGCTATGATGTTTTCCTATTAATTCTGATTCAGAGTATCCGGACATATGACAGTAAAGGTCGTTGACTTTTATTATATTTCCATTTTGGTCGTATTCCATGATACCTAGAAATTTATTGCTAAGCTCAATTTGTTCTTTTAATTCTTTTTCTTTTCTTGCCATCTCTTCTTGTGTGGCATTCATTTCTTCCATGTTTTGCCTCATTTCTTCTTCCTGTGCTCTCATTTCCTCTGCTTGTTGTTGAGATTGTTCAAGCAGATATGCGGTTTTTGCATTTATTTTGACGCTTGATATTGCACCGGCAATACTTTCAGCTACTTT
>SL_8KL_010_SEDDRAFT_10000552_pt1 | contig 32747 bp, 28 predicted proteins | sample SodLakKL_010_SED_4_FD_11160 | JGI IMG/M metagenome (IMG submission 11160)
TAGCGAACAATCTTATTTTCCCAGGTCCTGATCATGTGGTAATCTTTACCGCTGCTGACCAGGTATTCCGGGAGCATCGGGATCTTACCGAGACCGAAGGGAGCGTTGACCACAAAAGTTGGAATGGCCAAACCGGTGGTATAGCCCCGCAGGTTTTCCATAATCTCAATACCTTCTTCAATTTCAGTGCGAAAGTGCGAAGTGCCCCTGACTGCTTTGGCATGAAAGATATAATAGGGGCGCACCATAATCTTTAATAACTCCTGGCTTAGTTTGCGCATAACAAAAGGATCGTTGTTTACTCCGTTTAAAAGCACAGTTTGGTTGCCCAGGCTTACCCCTGAACGGGCCAGTTTGAAACAAGCTTCCTGTGCCCTTGGAGTCACTTCCAGGGGGTGGTTATAGTGCGTATTTACATACAGAGGTAAATGTTCGGAAAATATTCTGCAGAGCTCGTCATCAATACGCTGGGGCATGGTCACCAGGGTGCGTGAACCAAATCGCTTTATTTCTAAATGAGGAATACTGTCCAGTTCATCCAAAATCCAGGCGATGGTCTGGTTGTCGATCATGAAACCATCACCGCCGGTAAGCAGGACATCCCTGACTTCTTCGTTTTTACGAACATAATCGATTGCTTCTTCAAGCTGTTCATGCGGGGTAGCCAGATCTTTCTCTCCAATTGACCTGCGCCGCTGGCAGTGGCGGCAATACATGGCACATTGATTGGTTACCTTTATTATCAGTCGATCAGCGTAGCGGCGGGTAATTGCCGGTGTGGGAGAAGTAAATTCTTCGCCCATGGGATCATCATAACCGCCTTCGTCGACATATTCATTGATTTGTGGAATACACTGTTTTTTTACAGGATCATCGGGGTCGTCGGGATCAATCAAGCTCAGGTAATATGGAGAAACAGCCCACCGGTATTTCGACCCGGTTTTGTCTATTTCTTCAATCTCTTGCTTTTCTAAAGGTAGTAGTTCCTTGAGCACGCTGGTGGTAGTGATTCTGTTCTTTAATTGCCAGCGCCAGTTTTCCCACTCTTCATCAGATGCCTTAAAGAATTCTTTGATCCTCTTTTGATTCTCCTGGATCTGCGGCCAATGTTTGAAACCGTATGGCATTGTTTTTAAAGCTTCCTTGTAATCAGCGATGGTGTTTTTTAGTTCTTCAGCCCGTTTATGGGCCATTTCCTGTTTTTCTGATTTGTCCTTCTCAACTGCCATTTGTTGTCAATACCTCCAGTTTTGCTTTTTATTACATTATCATTAAATAGTATACAGCGAATAAATTTTTCTGTCAAAAGAGATAACGTTAAATTTGTTTTAAGCCTGTTTGCAGGAGAGGTTGTAATTACGGCGAAATTATCCCTTAAAAAGGAGGAGAGCCATGTCTTGGATCATTTCCGTTATACTCGCCTATTTTATCGGGGCCTTTCCAACAGCCTATTTGGCGGGAAAGCTGTTTAAAAAGATCGACATTCGCAGAGAAGGTTCCGGCAATGTGGGTACCATAAACATATATCGTGCGGCAGGATTATTGCCGGGTATTATAACAATACTGCTTGATGTTGCCAAAGGCTACCTTGCTGTAATAATAGCATACACAATTGATGGGGAACTAACTTTTGCTCTGCTTGGCGGTTTATTCGCTGTGCTCGGTCATAACTATAGCTTATTTTTGAAATTCAAAGGTGGTAAGGGCCTGGCAACCAGCCTGGGTGTTTTCCTCGCCCTTTCTCCCCAAAGCATCCCTTACATTATTCTGTTTGCCGTGCTGTTAACCTTGGTGCTGCGGGACACTAATACGGCATTTGGCAGTGCGGCCATCGGGATTCCCATTGTTTTAATTTACCAGCACCAACAGCCTGATTGGGCGTTATTCGGGTTAGCCCTTGCAGGGGTGATCCTGATCAAGCATATCCCCGATTATCGTGCTTACTTTGGTGGACGCAGGAAAATAAAGTGAGATTAGTTACAGGTTTAAGATATTTTAAAATAACTGAACAGCTGGCCAAAGTTTAGTCCGGCTATAATTTTACTGTTATAGCGAGCATATAACTGGCGATTTCCTTCTTCGAGGTGCGATGATTTTATTCCATGCGAGATAGAAAGAAAGGTTTCGATATAGGCTGCCAGCTGATCACAGGCTTTGATAATTTCACCGTCTAATGGATTAAAGCAGTCCTTGTTGTAATGCTCATTGATCATTTCTGAGCCGACATAATGCACCTGCCCGTTTTCTGTGATTTTACTGGCAAACTCATCTTCGGTAAAATAACGCAGCTCACTATGCCACTCATTGGGCAGGAGGGGGAAAATTCTTTCCTCCAGCTGCCTGTGCTCGATTTCACGGATAATATCTTCAATCCCTTCTACCGCTCTTTTGACCGGTGAAACAATATCCCTGGTCAAAACCTCGGGCAGATCGTGGAATAGCCCGGCAAAATAATTGTTGTAGATTCTTTTCGGGCAGGCGTTAAGCTCGATCGAACATAGGTAGCTCATCATAGCCACCAGCAGCATATGTCCCATGACCGAAGTTTTAGGCACCCGTGGCGATTGCGCCCAGCGCTGTTGAAACCGCAGCTGTCCCACAAGATCCAAAAAGTTACTGGTCTTTTTTCCCAGGGCCAGCTTTTGCACCCCGGCCAGATCATAGTGTTCTTCGATCTGGTTTTCAATAGAGGCCTTGGTTTCGTCAAGCCCGTAAAGGCCCTCATTGAGGCGGTAAATAATTTTAAACTCCCAGTTTGTAGCCAGGTAATGGGCTGCTTTCAAAATTCTTTTTTCCAGGCTTGTCCGCTCAGGCGTAGAGAAATAACGCTCCATGGTGCCAAGTAGATTTATACGCAGTTCTGGTACTTTTTCCTCCAGCCGCTCAAGAACCCACCGGTTCAGCTGCTCCCCTTTTTCGGCCATCAACTTGTAATATACCGGCGGTTTTATGTCGGTTAGGACAATGCGGTGGAGAAACTCAAAAAGGCCGCCTTCAATTAAGCGGTGCCAGTCAATTGTGGTTTGATGATCTGCTTCTTCAATTTTGCCCAGGACATAAGCATAGACCATTTTATGGGCCTGCTTGTCCAGTTCAGTAAAATGTTCAGGACGGATATGATCGTTCCAACGTTGTATACTGGCTGCTTCGTATAAAACTTCCAACAATTCTTTCCTAATCACTTTCAACCCACCTTCTTTTTACCCAGTTTTGATTCTGTTCCCTTTAACAGGCGGTTGATATTCTCATGATGGCGAGCCACCACCAAAATAGCAGCCCCGATACCAAATATAATATAGGGTAGTTCAAAGTTTAAGATCAAAAATAGCAAGGGAGTTAAAACCATTGCTGTCATCGAGCCCAGAGAAACGTAACGAGTAAAGTATACAATTAGCAGGAAACAGGCTATCACGATAAGGGTAACCCAACCGGACAAAGCCAGAAGGACACCGATTGAAGTGGCCATAGCTTTGCCACCTTTGAATTTTAGGTAGACAGGAAAACTGTGTCCCACCATGGCTAAAAATCCTGCCCCCAGGTAAACTGCGGGCAAATCGCTAACTGCCCTGGCCAGTAGAATTGCTACCACTCCCTTGGCAAGATCCAAAACAAATACCGGCAGAGCAGTGCGCCAGCCCATGACCCGTAGGACATTGGTAGCTCCAATATTGCCGCTGCCGTATTCTCTGATGTCTGTCTTTTTCACAAGCATGGCAATAATATAACCAAAGGGGATTGAACCAACCAGGTAGGCGAAAAGTAAAACCAGGTAATTCATGCTTTATTCTCCTCTCCGCTGCCGTTTTTTTAGCTTTACAATTATCGGGGTTCCGGTATAATCAAATGCTTCGCGCAAACGATTCTCCAGGTAGCGCTGATACGAAAAATGGATTAATTCAGGTGCGTTCGCGAAAAACACAAAAGTCGGCGGCTTAACAGACGGTTGGGTAGCATAATAGATCCTCACCTGTTTGCCTTTTACCGAAGGTGGCGGATTAACGATCAAGGCGTCTTCGAGCAGTTCGTTCAACAGCGAGGTAGGAACGCGTTTGTGTTGTTCCTGCCATATTTTTGAGATCATCGGGAACAATTTATCGAGTCGCCATCCGGTTAAAGCGGAAATAAAAAAAGTGGGAGCGTAGTCGACAAAACCGAATGAACGCTTCAGATCAACCATGAAATCTTGCATGGCTTTTTCTGGAGAATCTCCTTGTTTATGGTTGCCACCGCGGTAAAGGTCCCACTTGTTAACTGCAATAATCAATCCTTTTCCACACTCATCCACATACCCGGCCAACTTTTGATCCTGTTCAGTTACCCCCGCTTCAGCGTCAATTAAAAGAATGGCCAGATCTGCCCTTTGTACAGCTTTCAAGGAGCGCAAGACACTGTAGTACTCAACTGAACCTTTAACCCTGCTTTTACGCCGCATACCGGCGGTGTCAATCAGCACACAGGGCTGTCCATCGTAATTAAAGTATGTATCTACCGCATCCCTGGTGGTTCCCGGTATTTGACTGACCACTACCCTTTCCTTGCCAAGCAAGGTGTTAATCATTGATGATTTACCTGCATTGGGGCGACCGATCACCGCAACTTTCACGGCATCTTCAAGTCTTGCTAAAGCGTCCTCTTCACCGGGAAGGTAGCCATAAATTACATCAAGTAATTCACCTGTGCCCCTGCCGTGTTCCGCTGATATTGGCAGGGGATCTCCCAACCCGAGGTTGTAAAAGTTATACTTGTTGAATTCCGCATTAAATGTATCCAACTTGTTAACTACCGGCAGCACAGGTTTACCGCTGCGCCTGAGCATGTTCCCAATTTCTTCATCAAGGGCGGTAAGTCCTTCTCTACCATCGAGTAAGAAGATTATAACCCGGGCTTCTTCCACGGCCAGATTAATTTGTTGTTGTACCCTGGTGGTAAGGGGATCCTGTTTGCCAAAGGTAACTCCGCCTGTATCGACAACCACAAAGTTGCGTCCCCGCCATTCAGAGATTCCGTACAGACGATCCCTGGTGACACCGGGAATTTTTTCTTCTATTGCCGTTCTGGCTTCGGTGAGCCGGTTGAACAAAGTGGATTTACCCACATTGGGCCTGCCGACTATCGCTACAATATTTTCACTCATTTTTATTGGCCTCGTTATATGCTTGATCGAAATAACCGGTAAACTGCTTTATGGTGGATAAAACCTGGCTTGGGCCACCGGCAGTATATACCGGAACTGCTAAGATACTGCTCAGCTGCTCTACAGTCATATTGTCCAGNAACAGGTTACTTCCTTCTTTNACCATGGCTTTAGNNATAAAAAGTATTTCTCCCAGTTCTTTNCCCTCCAGGGCGGTGAGCAAATCTCTGCCGGTAAGCAAACCGCTGACGGTAACCTCTTCACCAAAAAAGTGATTATTTACTGGAACCAAATTAACTTGCAGCCCCTCGATCCGGTTAAAAAATGCGACCATTTTCTGCAGCTGGGACAGTGACGCATGCCCGGCGGCTAAGGTAACGGTAACTTCATTATCCAGGTGGGGCAGCCCTGCTTGGATAATCGAGTTTAATTCATCAAGAAATATCCTGGTAAATCCCACCCCGTTTTCCAACTGGGGGTAACCTTCATATTCATAAGCTTTCGGAAGCGAACGACCAGTTAAATTATAAAACTCATCGGCAAGGAAAACAAAGCGGCTGTTCCGCCGTTTTAAAAATTCATTCTGCATCTCATAAACTTCATCGATCAAATCGCTGGCCAGTTCCGGCGTAACTTTTTCAAGCGATGGAAGATTACTACGGTGCTCAGTTAAACCTACCGGAACCAGGGCTATGCTTAATATCTCCGGCCCCAGTGAATCGAGATCCTGAATGGTTTTTCTTAAATTTTCTCCGGTATTATAGCCAGGGCAAATCACGATTTGGACATGAAATTGAATTCCCGCTTTTACTAGTTGACGCAAATTAATTATACCCTGTTCAGCGCATTTTGTCCCGAACATGATCCGGCGCAACTCCGGAGCGGTAGTATGTACTGAGACGTAAAGCGGGCTAAGCTGCAGCCTGATAATTCGTTCCATTTCACTTTGTTCCAGCCGGTTTAAAGTAATGAAATTGCCGTAAAGGAAAGACAACCGGTAATCGTCATCTTTAACGTAAAGTGGAGATCGAAGGCCGGGCGGGTTTTGATCGACAAAACAAAAAACACAACGGTTTCGGCACCGCTGTAGCGGAGCCATAGTCGGTGGATCGAAGCTTAACCCTAACGGAGTAGTGGCATCTTTTTTTATTCTAATACGCCTCAATATCCCGTTTTCGGTCATAAACAATAGGAACAACCGGTAATCGGCTTCATTTATTTTATAATCAATAATGTCTTCAACCGGCCGGTTATCTATTCTGAGCAGTCGCCAGCCAGGCTTAATGCCGGCAGTTTCAGCAACCGAACCATTGTTTACTCGTTCTACTAAATAACCTTTTTTTCGAGACATAAACGAAACTCCTGTGTGATATTGACTATCAGTTGTTCCAGTCTGAAATGCAGCATGGCTGAACTGTAACAACTATCAAATGAAAAGAGGCGAACAATAAGTCCGCCCCGTTAACCCTTAAAGTAAATAGCCCGTCAAAGTACTGTCCCGGAAATCGCAAACCGGGATTATAAATTGGACTATGCAGAACTGTTGTCGGGGTCTTCCATTTCCCCTTCTTCTGCAGTTTCCCCTGTATCGTCCCGGTCAGTTTCTGCAGTTTCATCCTGTAATTCCGGTGCTTCGTCAGTTTCTGTTCCCGCAGGCTTTTCTTGTTCAACATCTTCTTCCATTGCTGTGGCTCCATCGTATTCCATGGTTTCATCAGATTCTGCTTTTGTTTCTTCGCCTTCATTTTCCTTTGGAGAAAGCCCTTTGCTATCAAAAAGGTTGCCAAAGAGATCGCCAATGGTGACATTTCCTTCTTCACCTTCTTCGGTTTCTTTTTCTTCTTGCTGTGGCGCCTTGGCTTCGCGAGCTTCTTTAACGCTCAGGCTGATCCTTTTCGCTTTGGGCTTTACTTCAAGGATTTTGACATCCACTTCTTCTCCTTCAGTGAGTATCTCTGAAGGATGCTTGACATGGTAATCTGCGAGTTGAGAAATATGGGCCAATCCTTCAACACCCGGTTTGAGCTCGATAAATGCGCCGAAGTTGACCAGCCGGGTTACTTTTCCGGCTATGATCTGGTCACTTTCAAGTTCTTCTACCGCTTTTGTCCAGGGATCTGGCTGCGTTTTCCTTACGCTTAAGCTGATTCGTTCTTTTTCAGGAATCACTTCCAGGACCTTGACATCCACTTGTTCTCCATTTTTCAATACTTCGCTCGGGTGACCGACTCTTTCCCAGGAGAGCTCTGATATATGGACCAACCCGTCTATATTGCCTACATCAACAAAGGCGCCGAAATTAGTCAGACGCTTGACAGTCCCGGTGATAGTAGAGCCGACTTCCAGGGAATTGAGTGTCTCCTCTTTTTTTATGGCCTCTTCTTCTTCCTGGATAATCTTGCGGCTTAAAATCAACTTGCCTCTTTCCCGATCGAATTCAATTACTTTAAATTGCAGGGCTTGATCCTGAAACTCGCTAAAATCCGGGATATATTTGATGTCAACCAGGGAGCCGGGCATGAACCCTTCAACGCCGGACCCTAAATCGATGACCAGTCCGGCTGAAACTACCTGCTTGACTTTACCTTCAACCACTTCTTCGTTTTCATAAGCCTGCTCAAGTTCCTGAAGCCGCTTTTCTCTGGCCAACCTTTTGTGAGAGACAATAACCTTGTCTTCCTGTTCGTCTACTTCCAGCACAGTCACCTCGATATCATCTTCCGGTTTAAAAATATCGGCAAGTGTTTTCCCACGATCGAGATGGACTTCACCTACGGGAAGAACAGCCTCAGTTTTGGTGCCGATGTCGACAAAAACCTCATCATCGGTAACCCGTGCTACTTTTCCAGCAACTTGTTCGCCGACCTGGGCCACTTTGACTTCAACATCAAAGGGCAGCTGTTCTTCGGTCTTTTCCTCCTTTTCCTCTTCATTTTGTTCTTCATTTCAACTACCTCCTTAATCGTCCAGGGGGGAGTTGAGGCTCCGGCAGTAACACCTGCTATGGTGTACTGCTTTAAAAATTGCTTGTCCAACTCCCCTGCATTTGTTATCCGGCAGGATGGTTTTAACTGCCGGCAACATTCATAAAGGGCCCTTGTATTAGCGCTGGTTTTTCCACCAACCACCACCAGCGCTTCAACCCTTTTTGCCAGATTAAATACTTCTTCCTGCCTCAGCTTGGTTTCCGGGCAGAGCGTGTTATAGGTTTGCCCATCAGGGGCTTTTTTGTTATATAGTTTTTTAACTTCCTCATACAGTTCAGGATCGCTCGTAGTTTGGGCGATCAATCCGGAAGGTTTCTTTATTTCCAGGTTTTCCAGTTCCTCCAGCGAAGATACAACGGTTACATTACCCCCGGCCCAGCCAATTAAACCCTGGACTTCCGGATGAGAGGCGTTCCCAAAAATGATTACGTTATAACCTTTTTCGTTTAATTCCCTGGCTACTTTTTGCACCAGCTGCACCCGGGGGCAGGTTAAATCAATTATTTCTATATCTTCCATCTTTTCGAGCTCGTTAAAAACTTCCGGGGTGATTCCGTGAGTGCGAATAGCTAAAAACTTGCCTTCGGCTTCACGAGGTTCATTCACAGCTTTTACACAATTATTGTTTAAATAATCTACTACTTCTTCATTGTGCACCAGCGGTCCAAGGGTGGATCCCCCTCCCTGTCGGGCCGCCTGGTCGAGCAAATAATAAAGGGCCCGCCGGACACCGGAACAAAAACCTGCTTTTTCTGCCAGTATTACCTGCAAATTATCACTCCGCTATAAATTTTTCACCGTCTTTATCGGGTTGTATATCGTTAACGTTGTTTTCGATACTTTCCTTCGGGAGCAACTTTGCAATATGTTCCATCACGTGAGCACTCATTTTTTCCAGCTGGGCTTTTTTATCGTCCCTCCGCTCGTAAACAAGCGGTGGAAGGACAAAAGGCGCTCCGATATGCACGTTAAGTGGCTTAAATAAACGGTACGGCCCAACTATAGCCACCGGTAAAATTGGCACACCGCTTCTGACGGCAATTAGAGCGGTTCCGTTGTAAGGTTTTTGCAGTTTGCCGGTTTTGCTGCGTGAACCTTCCGGAAAAAGGCCGAGTACCTGGCCATTCTGCAAAAGCTGGTAAGCTCTTTTTATTGCCGAGTAATCTGCATCTTCACGGTTTAGCGGGAATGCTCCTAACCGCCGCAGGAGAAATCCGACAAGAGAATTTACAAACAACTCTCTCTTCGCCATGAAATGTACTTTGTAACGACCCGGTATAGCTACTCCCACCGCCACCGGATCGAACCAGCTTAAATGATTAGAACAAACTATGAATGGTTTGCGCCCGGGGATGTTTTCAGCCCCGTGAACCCTCAACCGAAAGAGGACTTTCATAAAAAGCACGCAGATTAAGCGAGCAAAGCTGTAAAACATCTTAATTATCACCAGATTTCCTTTTAGCGCAACCTCTCCGTAACCATGCTTACAATTTTATCAACTACCCGTTCAAAGTCCATATTTGTGGTGTCGATAACTATCGCATCGCTAACCTTCGTAAGCGGTGAATCTTCTCTTTTAGAATCAATTTGATCCCTGTTTTTAATCTCGGCGATAACTTCCTCTTCTGATAGGTCTATCCCTTTTGGAAGCTGCTCTTTCATACGCCTTCTGGCCCGTTCTTTCAACGAAGCATCCAGGTAAAACTTGAATTCAGCATCCGGCATGACCCGGGAGGCAATATCTCGTCCCTCCATAACAATTCCCTGTGATTTACCGGCAATATCTTTCTGCATTTCCACAAGACGTCGGCGGACCAGGGAGATAGAAGATACCGGCGAAACTCTTTCATTAACTTTTGCAGTGCGGATTTCCTCGGTAACGTTTTCACCGTCAAGAAATATATTCTGTTTCTCGTCAAATTTAATTTCCGTCCGGTGAAGAATATCTTCCAGGTTTTTTAGGTCTGATAGATCAGCATTTTCGCGGATAAACTTCAATGTTGCAGCCCGGTACATCGCCCCTGTATCAAGATGCTTTAGTTTTAAACGACGAGATACTTCCCGGGTTACCGTGCTTTTCCCGGCTCCGGCAGGTCCGTCGATTGCTATTTTAGGATATTCTCTAGTTTCTGGCATGATGAAATTTTATTCGCTCTTTCAGGTTAAAATCCTTTTTATGAAATGACTATTTCCAGGGTTTTTTAAAGTTCCCTCAGTTTTTTTGTATCTTTTAAATACACATGTTCAACTTCGTCCTGCCCTAAATCGGTATTAATTAAAATTAGAACGCGGATACAGCGGTGGATGGCTTCCGGCACATCAATTTCAACCTGGCAAAATAAGGGAACTTGAGTCCAACCCATTTGTCGTGCCGCTTTGGCCGGAAAAGCACTGTTCAAATCGGGAGTTGCAGAGAAAAAGATAGCAGCAATCATCTCAGGCTTAACCCGGTTTCTCTTCACGATTTCTTCAAGCAACTCGCCGGTGGCCTTATGAATTTCTACAGCCTGGTTACTCCCGGCAGTTGTTGCTCCCCTAATCCCGCGTACCAAAGTTTTCTGCTCCTTCAATTTGGCAATCTCTCCACTATCGGTAACTTTATTGGTATCAGCCATAATCAAAAAGCACGTCTATTTTCTCATGTATACCGATAATATGCAAGAATAACCGAACATTAAAGTTTAACCAGGCGATACAGGTAGTTAACTTCTTTCTCAGTAAGGAAGCGGTAGGCTCCTGCTTCAAGGTTTCCGGTATCTAACCCGGCAAAACTAATCCTTTTTAGACTGATCACCGGGTGGCCGATTTCCTCGCACATCTTTTTTACCTGCCTTTTTTTGCCTTCTGTTAGGGTTATTTCCAGCAAAGCTTCATGGTTGTGATCGTCGGAATATATAAGTTTTGACCCGGCAGGTGCTGTTTTTTCGCCTTCAATATAAAGCCCTGTGCGTAGTGCAGCAAGTGCTTCCTTCGAAGGTATTCCTTTTACCCGGGCATGATAAATTTTTTCTACCCGGTAACGGGGGTGAGTTAAGCGATGGGCCAATTCCCCGTCGTTTGTCATTATAAGAACCCCGCTTGTGTCTGCATCCAAACGCCCTACCGGGTACAGCCTTTCCTTAACATTTTCAACCAGCTCGGTGACCGTGGAACGGCCATGTGTGTCACTGACAGTTGAAATGTAGCCGGAGGGTTTGTTTAAGATAATGTATTGCTTTTTTTCAAGCCCGCTGATAGCATTTCCATCAACCTTGATTTCATCACTCTCGTTAACTTGCGTTTGTGGTAGTTTAATTATTTCACCGTTAACTTTTACCCGGCCCTGCCAGATTAATTCTTCGGCCCACCGCCGGGAAGCTACACCGGCTCTGGCCAAATATTTTGCCAGACGCACATTAAAAACCTCTTTTTCAATATAATTCCATTTCCATGTTTTTGATTAAATTGCCTAAAATTTAAACCCTGCTTGCCCTGGATAGAACCTTGGGTTAAGTGTTTTCATCACTGTCGCTAGCTTCGTTAATACCGGGGTTACCCGTTTCGTGATTATTTTCCTCTTCATTTACGAGGTTTTCTTCTCGGCTATTATTGACATTTTCCTGCGTTTCTCTGTCACTTCCAGCTTCCCGGTTTTCATCTGCCGGGTGTTCTTCTTTTTCCAGGTCAAGTTCCGGGAGATCACTTAGATCTTTTAAACCAAAATATTTGAGGAAATCAGGAGTGGTGCTGTAAAGTCGCGGTCTCCCGGGTCCTTCCTTGCGACCGCTAATTTTGATCAATTTGCGTTTGACCAGGTTGTCGAGTACATGTTCGCATCTAACCCCGCGGATAGATTCAATCTCTATCCTGGTTACCGGTTGTTTATAAGCAATTATTGCCAGTACCTCCAGCGCTGCAGTGGAAAGATTACTCGAGACATCTTCACTGAAAGCTTTTTCCAGGTAGGGAGCTAACTCTGGCAAAGTACCCATCTGATATCCACCGGCTGTTTCGAAAACCTGCAGCCCGCGCCCGGATAGCGAGAGGTCCTCCTGCAGCTCGCTGACCAGTTCTTCAGCTTCTTTTGACGTGATTGCTAAAACACTCGCCATCCTTTCTGCCTTAACCGGTTCTTCGGTCAAAAAAAGGAGGGCTTCAATGGTCATCTTCTGCTCTTCTCTCTCCACCGTTAACCTCCTTGTGTGTTTCTTTTGGCTTCAAAGATACCAGGATTGTTCCAAAATGATGTTCCTGGAGCAGGGCAACCCGGTTCTGCCTGGCCATTTCTAGCAGGGCAATAAATACTACAATAATTTCCCAGAGGCTATTGCCGGTAACAAATGATTTCATCGGCATTGGCCGCCGGCTTTCTTCCAGGATCGATTCAATGTAATCGGCCTTGTCGGCTACAATAAAATCTTCTACTGCGCTAAAAGCCGGGGTATATTCATCCGGAGAGGCAACCTCGGTAAATCGCTGCATAATATCGCTTAAGTGCTGGGCCCCTTCCCAAATCGTGTAAACCGACTCCTGAGCGGTCATGACCATCACTTTCTGGCCGCCCGTAGAGCGCAAAAATATTTTTTTATGCTCCTCTTCTCTTTCTCTTAACTGGTGGGCTACTTCTTTGAAACGGCGGTATTCTTCAAGTCTTTGAAATAGTTCCTCGGCAGTATTTATCTCAAAAAGTGATTCCTCTTCTTCTACCATCTCCGGTGTGGATCTGGGTAAAAGCAATTTCGATTTCAAGCGCAGCAAAGTAGCAGCCATAACTAAAAATTCACTGGCTATCTCAAGGTTAAGCTCCCGCATTGACTGGAGATAGTCCAGATATTGTTCGGTTATATCGGCTATTGAAATAGACCAGATATCAACCTCGGCTTTTTTCACCAAATGAAATAAAAGATCAAAAGGCCCCTCGAAAGTGGGAAGTTTAATTGTATATTCTTCCTGCTGAGCCATAGTTTAAACTTCCTTTCAGCCTTTATGAATAAGCATTTTATCATCGGAGCAAAAGTTTTGGCTTTCAACAAGCAACAGTCTCGATCCGGTACCTGTTATAGTCAATCCCGGGTTGACTTTATCGCAAACCGATTCGTTCATAAACCTGGCGAATTTTTCTTTCCGCTTGTTCTCCCGCTATTTCTGCTCCCCTATTAAGCATTTCATCTAAGTATCCTTTTTCCCCGGCAAGCTCCCGGTAACGTTCCTGCAGAGGACGCAGACTTTCAATCACGGTTTCGGCCAGTTCTTCTTTTAATTCCTTGTAATTTTTACCGGAAAAATAATCTTCAATTTCTTCCCGGTCTTTTTTGGTTAAGAGCTGGTATATAGTGAGCAGGTTGTTAACCCCAGGCCTGTTTTCATCAAAACGTATATCCCGCAGTGAATCGGTGGTGGCTTTTTTCAATTTTTTGCGAATTTGGTCGGGAGAATCGAGCAGGAAAATAGAATCCTCCTTTTTCTCCTCACTTTTACTCATCTTCTTTTCCGGGTAGGCAAGCCCCATGACTCTGCCTCCTACGATGGGGATAAACGGGTCCGGAAGGACAAAAGTTTCTCCGTACTGGTAATTAAATCGCTGGGCAATATCCCGGCACAGTTCCACATGCTGTTTTTGATCTTCTCCGACAGGCACCATGTGGGTGTTGTAAAGTAGAATGTCTGATGCCTGAAGTACCGGGTAGTCAAACAGACCGACGCTCACCTCTTCTTTTTGCCTGGTCGACTTATCTTTAAATTGAGTCATCCGCTGAAGCCAGCCCATCGGGGTAATGCAGTTTAAAAGCCAGGCCAACTCGGCATGAGCTTTAACGTGAGACTGGATAAAAACAACCGAATTTTCTTCGACAAGCCCGGCGGCAAATAAAAGGCCGGCTACCTCCCTTACTTTTTCCCGCAGAGTAGCGGGATCTTGAGGCACGGTAATTGTGTGTAAATCAACTACACAAAAGTAGTTGTTGTATTCATACTGCATGGCTACCCAGTTCTTAATTGCCCCCAGGAAATTGCCCAGGTGCAAGGAACCGGAAGCCTGTATCCCTGAAAAAATCGTTTTCTTCTCCATCTGTTACAACCTCCCCGATATATGCAAATTTATCTAAAGCCCCGGTAATAACCGGATAATAGCTTCATAAATTCCTAAAATAAAATTAGCCACCGGGAAAATAATCTGGCCGAGAATTCCGGTAAAAACCAGTGCGATTAAAATTAGCGGGGCAAAGCGTTCAATTTGCCGGTATAAACCCAGGTTGGCTTCTGATAAGAAAGAAATCAATATTTTTGAGCCATCCAGTGGGGGTATAGGTATCAAGTTAAACAGGGCCAGGTATATATTGATCATGATCAACTGTTGGAAAAACATGAAGGGGTACTCTCCCCCAATTCCCATTCCCATAGTGCCAATTATACCGGCACCGACCAACATCCTGAATAGCAGCAGGCTGAAAAAGCCCATGATCAGGTTGGCCATCGGTCCCGCGAAAGATACCCAGCGCAAACCTGAGCGGTACTCGTTAAAATTAATTGGGTTTATCGGCACCGGTTTGGCCCAGCCAAATCCAACCAGTAAAATCATCAGCGAACCGATCGGGTCAAGGTGGTTTATGGGGTTAAGGTTCATTCGCCCCTGCTTTTCGGCAGTGGCATCTCCAAAATGATAAGCCATGCGGGCATGGGCAAATTCATGAACCGTGATCACAATCAGCAAAACCGGAATGCGCAGGGCAATTAATACCGGATCCATACCGATCATATCAGTATTCCTCCTTTCCTCTTTCCTCTTCCAGGTAGTTAATTACATAATCAAGCTCTTCTTGTGGAGTCCGCACTTCTCCGTCAACCACTTTTTGTTTGAGATTGTCAATGATTTTCCGGTAACGCGGACCAGGTTCCAGGCCGAGTTTTTTTAAATCCCTGCCGCCGATTGAAGGTTGCATGTACTGCAGGGCCCCCATGTACAGCTTTAAATGATCCCTGACAGTTTTATCTTCTGCCAGGGCATAGGCCAACAGGATTGCTTCGACAGGAAGCGATTCCAGACAGTTAACCACTGCACTGGGGTTTAAACCAGCCCGGTTAAGTTTTTCGATTACATCCGGGACTTCCCGGCAAGCGTTCAATACCGTTGATTTTCTGTCCCGGGATAAATTTAACTTCCTTATTATAGCAGACCTTTCTACAGAATCCAAACTGTTCAGCAAAGCGGCCAGGTAAGCCAATTCTTTATCCGGTTTTTCACGCCAGTCTTTTTGCTCAACCCATTGCAATATTTCTTCTATTTTTGCCAGGCTAAGCCAGGTATTTTTATCCGGGGTGACCCGGGGATAAAGAAACTGTAGCAAATTCAACTCCGTAAATCGTTTCAAGATGCTCAGGGGAGAGGGTTCATTGTATATTAGCTTCAGTTCTTGATTCAAACGGTGGCGGCTTACCTTATCCAACACCCTCTGCTTAACTGCATTATGAACTAGTTTTAAAGTTTCAGGTTCTATAGAAAAATTATAACGCTGCTCGAAGCGGACCGCTCTCAAGATTCGCAGGGGGTCGTCAATGAAGCTAAGCTTGTAAAGAACCCGGATCAGCTTGTTACGCAAATCCTCACGTCCATTATAATAGTCATAAAGTTCACCGTAGTTTTCACCACGTAGGGAACAAGCCATAGCGTTGATGGTAAAATCTCGCCTAAAAAGATCATTTTTCAAACTGGAGCTTTCCACCTGGGGCAAAGCAGCCGGAGCAGTATAATACTCCTTGCGGGCGGTTACAAAATCAAGCCTGAGCCCGTCTCCCAGGAAAATCGAGGCTGTGCCAAAATGTTCGTGGCTTCTGATTTCCCCGCCGATAATTTTATGCAGTTCGCGAGCAAAATCAATAGCGTCACCAAGGGTGACAAAGTCGAGATCTTTTTCCGGGGGGTAGCGAAGCAAAAGATCCCTGATAATTCCTCCAACCAGGTAGATCTCGGTATTCTTTCGACTTGCCATGTGGCTGACCTGGAGGAGCAGCTTAACCATTCTTTTCGGCAGTTCATTGTTGAGCAAGGAAAGGAGATTTACCGAACCGTTATCTTCGAAATATAAACCTTCCGTTACACTCTTGTTTTCTTTTGCGGCCTCCGGGTTACTATTATTTAACGAACGTCCTCTGCGATCAAGAAAGCTAAGGTGACGCAGTATATCAGAGCGGGTAACAATACCGGTTATATTACCATGTTCATCAAGAATTGGAATCCGCCCAATGTTGTGCTCTATCATCAGGCGGCGGAGTTCAATCAATGATTCTTTAGGACCGGCAGTGATCACTTCCCAGGACATAAAACCCTTTACCGGGGCATGTCCTAAGTTGCTGCGCAAACCTTTGTGCAGATCGCGACGTGAAATCATCCCGGTTAAACGTTTATTTTCGGTAACGGGACCTCCCTTAATATTTTTTTCTGCCAATATTTCATCTGCTTCATTGAGGCTGGTACTGCTATCAATCGTAATTACCGGGCTGGTAGCTACGTTTTCGGCAGTTTTTACCGGGGGTAAATAGTTTCTTAAAAAATCAATTATCTGCTCCTTAATTTCCCCGGCTTTGCCTTTTTTATAGTGAGCTGTTACCGCCTCCGGGTAACCTTTGACCTCGAAAGGAGCCAGCAATTCCAGCAGGTCAAGATCCCGGTCCTTGGCCCTGGCGGCCAGGTAGACATTTTCGTTCATCTGCACTATGATGAAAGTCAGTCCTGCATCTTCAATATCATCAAGCAGTTGAATAATTACCGAAGCACCGAAAACGTACTCATCCAGCGCAGTTGCACTGATTAATACCCGGCGCTGGTTCAATTCGTAATGTTCGCTGTTGTGGATCAATTTTTCCAAAAGATTCTTCTGGGTTTCAGAAAGTGGCGCCCGTAAATACTCCTGGATAACTTTTAAATCTACCCCGAGGTTCCACAAAAAAGCTAGCGCTTTTACATCGCGTTTAGTAGTTATATTGTAGGTCAGGGAGCCAGTGTCTTCATAAATACCCAGGGCAAATAGGGTGGTTTCAAATTGAGTTAACCGGGCTTTGTGCCGGCTCATTTCTTCTAAAAGCAAAGTAGTGGTAGAACCGACCTTTTCTATCTTGGAATAGACCGCCCCCATATTTTCCTCGCCGGGGTGGTGATCATATATTATTACCTGTTTGGCTCGATCAGCCAGGTAGGCCCACTTACCAAGGCGTTCTTTCTGGTTGGTATCGACAACTACAAGCGACTCGATTTCACTGTTCAGATCTTTGGGATCGCCAAGCGGAAGCAAGTCGCGGTACAAATTGACAAATGAACGCACGTTTGACTGCAGCGGTTCAGGTATGATTGCTATACTGCCTGGATAAAGCTTTGACGCAGCAACAATCGAAGATAAAGCATCAAAGTCGGCATTTTTATGGCAAATGATAACGTTCACTGCTCAACTCTCCTGGATGATCAAGCTTTTATGCTTATTCTACCTTATTTAAGTGCTCTAAAAAACAGGTTGCGCTTAAAAAGCGCCAAAACGGCGCTTTTTATAATAACCGGAGCATTACTTGTATATTTCCAGTTACTGTTCAGCCTTGCTATATTTTGGACAGGGGGCTTTGCGAAAGAGCGGTAGCAATGGCCAAGGAAGCAAAGGTTGTTACCGGTCTTTATATATCTGGTATCGGTACCCGGTTCAAGCCCGGGGATGTGCCTTGTCGTAGATTTCCCTGATCTTTTTCCTGGTAACCTGGGTATAGATCTGGGTAGTGGATATATCCGAATGACCAAGCATCTCTTGGACAGAACGCAGGTCGGCGCCGTTTTCCAAAAGGTGGGTAGCAAAAGAATGACGGATTGTATGTGGAGTAATTTCGGTTTCTATACCTGATTTTTGGGCATATTTTTTCAACAACTTCCAAAATCCCTGCCTGGTCATCCTGGTTCCGTGGTGGTTAACAAATAAGGCTGCTTCCCCGTTGTTCTTGCATAATATTTCCCGGGCGCTGTTCATATAATCACTGACATAACCGATTGCCACTGAACCAATCGGCACGATTCTTTCTTTTTGGCCTTTGCCCCGGCAGCGCAGATAACCTACGAGAGGATCGAAATCACTTAAGTTGAGATCGATCAATTCCGATACGCGAATACCCGAAGCGTAAAGCAGTTCCAGCATAGCCTTGTCCCGCAATCCCTTGTTTTCAATTGTTTTAGGTTGGCCAAGGAGACTGTTGATTTCTTCGGTAGTCAAAACCCGGGGTAGTTTTTTTTCAATCCGCGGCGATTCAAGCTCCAGGGCCGGGTTAGCTTCGATATTTCCTTCTTCCAACAAGTAATTAAAAAAAGACCTGATCGAGGCAAGCATCCTGGAAATGGTGGAAGTAGCGCTGTTGCTTTTTTTCAGTTCGCCTAAAAAACGGTTGATATCACTGCTTTCAACCTTTTGTGGTTCGCTGATTCGGGAATTGTTCATAAAGGTGATAAACTTCTGTAGGTCGCGGCGGTATGAATCAAGTGTATTCTTGGCCAGTCCTTTTTCTACAGCGAGGTAATTTGTATATTCTTCCAACTGTTTTTGCATGCCAGCACTGCCCTCACAAAGCTTTTTATTGTCTTAGAAAGAAGTATCTAAATAATTCAACAGCAATTCAAAAAAACCTTCTTAATTTCTAATATAAAATTTATTTGGCTTGCTCAGCCGTACTGAAAATTACAAATAAAATAAATACGGGCTTTAAGAGTTTGAACGTTTAATCATGGCATGCTGCACTGCAATAATTGTTTTGCCGTCCTTGATGCCGCCTGTTTCAATCATATTTACCGCTTCTTTTAGGAGTATTTTTTCCATCTTGAGATTTTCTTCGGGATCCCCGGTGGCATTTTTTCCTGTGCTAGTCCTTTCCGCCAGGTAAAGGTGGATTTTTTCGTCACAAAATCCCGGTGAGGTATAAAAGCAGCAAAGTTCGCTCCAGCTTGCCGCTTCCAAACCAGTTTCTTCCAGTAGCTCCCGGCGGGCGCAATCTACGGGATCTTCACCGGGTTCTATCTTACCGGCCGGGATTTCCAACAAAACCTCACCGGCCGGCTGACGATGCTGTCTTACCAGCACTATTTCCTCTTTTTCATCAACAGCCAGGATTGCCACCGCACCCGGGTGTTCAACAATTTCTCTGAAAGCAGTTTTTTCATCTCCGGTTTTTACCTGGTCTTGCCGTACATTGATTATTTTGCCCCGGTAAAGGTAACTGCTTGAAAGGGTTTCTTCATGCAATTTGTCCGTAATTATGGATCACACCTCTCCCTTTTGTTCGACTCTCAAAAAGTTTTGCTCAACTTTTATCACCGTTAACCGACCAATTTTTCCTTGAACTGCCTGGCGCGTTCAAGAACACTGTCAACATGCTTGAGGCTAACCTGGTCGATGCTGGCACCGTCAAGCATCCGGGCCAGTTCTTTCCTTCTTTCTTCTTCAGATAAGAGGGTGGCCCTGGTCAGAGTTCTTTCTCTAACGGTCTCTTTGTAAAGGCGGTAATGACAATCAGCCATTGCCCCAATTTGAGGGCTGTGAGTAACACACATTACCTGGTGATGCCTGGCCAGGTGGGCCAGTTTTTCTGCAACAGCCTGAATGGTACTTCCCCCCACCCCGGAATCAACTTCATCGAAAACCAGGGTAGGAACCAGGTCCTGGCGGGCAAGGATGGTTTTCAGGGCCAACATCACCCGGGATACTTCGCCGCCCGAAATAATCTTGCTCAGTGGCTTCACTTCTTCACCCCGGTTGGCGCTAAAAAGAAATTCAACCTGCTCCATTCCTTTCGGCGAGAGGTTTTCTTTTTCCTTGATATCCACCGTGAACCGGGCATTGGGCATGGCCAAATCCTGCAGGCTTTCCTGCAAGAATTGCTCTAGTGAGGCAGCCGTCTCCCGGCGCTTTTCTCGCAGTTTCAGGCTTTCTTCTTTCATTTTATCTTCGATAGCGCTGATTTCTTGTTCCAGATTTCCTGCCATTTCTTCGCTGTTTTTTAACCGTTCCATTTCCGACTCGACCCGGTCGGCGAAGGCGAGAATTTCTTCGATTGTTTCCCCGTATTTTCGTTTTAAGTTATTGATCTGGGTTAAACGGTCCTGGATCATACTCAACTCGCCGGGATCAAATTCCAGTTTGGACTGGTAGTCGCGCAGTTCATGGGATACTTCTTCAAGCTGTGCTCCGGCGCTTGCTAGCAGGTCAACCAGTGAAGATAGGCTTTCATCGAGACGAGCCGCCTCACCAAGTGCGTTTTGCGCACGATTAAGGCGGTCAATAATTGCCTCATTCATGCTTTCTTCTTCCCCTGAATAAATATCGGCATAAGCCTGGGCGGTTATGCTCCAAAGTTTTTCAGCATTGGCAAGCACTTTTTCACGCCTGATGAGCTCTTCGTCTTCACCTTTTTCCAGGTTGGCTTCCCTGATTTCTTTTAGCTGGAAATCATATACATCGATTCTTCTTTCTCTTTCTGTGCTGTCTTCGCCGAGTTCAGCCAGTTCATTTTTTAGCTCTTGCCGTTTTTTATAAAGCTCGTTTAAACGCTCTCTTAAAGCAGTGATTTCTTCTCCGCCGAATGAATCAAGCAGGTCTAGATGATGTTCCGGCCGAAGGAGTGACTGATGCTGGTGCTGACCGTGCAGATCCACCAGGTGATGCCCAATTTCTTTTAAAAAAGTTACCGGCACAGCCCGGCCGTTCACCCTGGCCACACTGCGACCGTTCTGGTGAAGTTCCCGGGCGATAATCAATTCATCGCTTTCCTCGATGCCGGCATCTGCGAGCAAACTGTCAATTACATTTTGCAGGGGCGCATCGCAACTAATCATCCCTTCCACGTAAGCCGATTCTTCCCCCTGGCGAATATGTTCTACGGTAGCCCTTTCTCCGAGTAAAAGGCCGATTGCTCCGATAATAATCGATTTTCCCGCCCCGGTTTCCCCGCTTAAAACGTTAAGGCCGGGATTAAAGTTAAATTTGAGATCCTCAATCAGGGCAAAATTGGATACCTTAAGCTCAATAAGCATCCCATTCCTCCTGTCACCTTAAGCTTTTAATTTTTGATGCAACAGCCTGTAAAAAGAGTTATCATGAAAACATATAAGCTTGACTTTTTGCCGGGCACGGCGGATAGTTATCTGGTCATCGTCTTCCAGGGAAAAGCGAACCTGGCCGTCAACTGTGAGGACTACCTGCACGTGGCGTGAATCGACCCGCAGCTTCATCGTATCTGCACCGCCTATAATCACTGATCGATTATAAAGACTGTGCGGACAAATTGGTGTGATCACGAAAAGCTCCATCACCGGGTTGACGATCGGGCCCCCGGCAGAAAGTGAGTAAGCAGTAGATCCGGTGGGAGTAGAAACAATTACCCCATCACCAAAATAGCTTTCCATAAAATCTTCGTTTATAAAGGTATCGACCTTAATATTGCGGGAAAAGGGCCCTCGGGCTACTACGATGTCATTCAAGGCAAGGTAATAGCCTAGCTCTTCTTTGCCGCGGCGCAGCCAGGCCTCAATCATCATCCGCTCCTGGTAGTCATACTGCCCTGTGGCAATATATTGCAGGAAACGTTCCATCTGCTCAACTTCGATTTCAGCCAAAAATCCTTTATGTCCCAGGTTGATGCCGAGTACCGGCACATTCCAACAAGCAAGATCCCGGGCTACCCTGAGGATGGTTCCATCACCGCCGACGACTATGATCATTTCCAGTTTGTCATACCACTCTTTAAGCTGTTCGGCAAGAGATACACTACTGTAAAAGTCAGCATTCTTTTCTTCGGCAATTTGTAATTTGATCCCGCGTTCTTCAAAAAAGCTGGTGATTTTTTCAACGACGAGTTCGGTATTTTGTTTGTGCCAGTTTGGTACCAAACCAATCTCTTTTTCCATCGGCTTCCTCCCGTGGGATATTTTGCGCCCCTGGACAAAACAAAGCTTCAGCTATAAAATTCTCTGCCCGCTTTAAAAATCCTTTTCAGATCTCTTTGCTTATTAATTCTTTAAAACCTCTTTATGGGCATAGTTCACCGCTTTTTCAACGGCAGGGGAAACTGGTTTTTGGCAGCGACAAACCGCTTCATTTTTACGGATAAAATAAATAAAGAATTCCAGGTTGCCTTTCGGTCCTGGATAGCCTGAAGCAGCCACCTGGTTAAAACAATAACCATGGTTGCAGGAAAAGTTGATCAATTCTGCTAGAATATTTTTGTGCAGCTCCGGGTCTCGGATTACCCCCTCTCCCTTGTTGGCATCATTTCGTCCTGCTTCAAACTGCGGCTTAACTAGTGCCAGCAGGGTCGGAATTTTCAGTCGTTCAATCACGGGGACTACCATTTTTAGTGAAATAAATGAAACATCTACTGTAGCCAGATCCGGAGTTGTGGGTAGATCCTCTGGGGTAAGATGGCGTATGTTATAGCGTTCCATCACTGTAACCCGGGAATTACTGCGCAAACTGTAGTCAAGTTGTCCGTAGCCAACATCCAGGGCATAAATGAAACCTGCCCCTTTTTTCAGAAGACAATCAGTAAACCCACCGGTGGAAGCGCCCACATCCAAAACAGTAGCCCCATCAACTTCAAGATTAATGGTTTCAAGGGCTCCGGCAAGTTTTAATCCACCGCGGCTAACGAAAGGATTCTCCGGTTCCAGGATTTCAATTCTTGAAGCTTCGCTAACCAGGGTTCCCGGTTTATCGCAGATTTTCCCATCTACCAATACTTTCCCGGCCATTATTTCAGCCTGCTGCCTGCTGCGGCTTAGATGGGGCCGCTTTTCTTGTAGTCGTTGATCCAGCCTGATTTTTTTGCCCTGTTTGCTCAACTTTGCCCCTTTGCGACTTTGCCGTTGACAAATACCGCCGCTTCCCGGTAAATGTTTTCTGCGTCGAGGTTGCAGCAAGATAACATTTTTGCCCGGGTGCCGTGTTCGACAAACTGATCATTAATCCCAAGCCGTTTTACCGGCACACAGAGACCGCGCTTCTCAAAGAGTTCCATAACTCCGCTGCCAAAGCCTCCGGCCAGGACATTTTCCTCAACTGTAATCACCCGGTTACACTTTTGGGCCCAGTGAATGATTAAGTCCTCGTCAAGAGGTTTTACAAAGCGGGCATTGATTAATGCCGGTTTTATGCCCTGCCAAAACAGTTTTTCCGCAGCTTCGAGCGCTGAATTAACTACTGTTCCGGCAGCAACAATCAACACATCACTACCCTGTTTTAGTAACTCCCCTTTACCCCAGGGTAAGTTTTGCAGTTCATTTAATTCAACACCCTCTACCTTATCTCGAGGATAACGAAGCGCTACCGGGCCATCACGGTAGTCGAGAGCGGTTTTTAGCATGTGCTGCAGTTCATCTTCATTAGCCGGGGCCATGATCGACATATTGGGTATACTGCGCAAATAACTTAAATCAAATAGCCCCTGGTGGGTTTCACCGTCTTCCCCGGTAATCCCGGCACGATCAACCGCAAAAACCACGGGGAGTTTTTGCAGGCAGACATCATGTAAAATCTGGTCATATGCTCGCTGCAGGAAGGTGCTGTAGATAGCAACCACGGGATGCATCCCACCGGTGGCCAATCCTGCGGAAAGGGTAACGGCATGTTGTTCGGCAATACCTACATCATAAAACCGCTCCGGGAATTCGTCGGCAAACTCTGCCAGGCCGGTGCCCGCCCTCATTGCTGCGGTAATTGCCGTTAATTTCGGGTTTTCCTGGCCGAGTTTACAGAGGGTTTTTCCAAATATTTCTGTGTACGAAGACCTCTTCTTTTTTTTCAAAAGTTGACCATTTTCTAAATCAAAGGGGCCGATCCCGTGAAATTTTTCTGGAGCTTGCTCGGCATAATGGTAACCTTTTCCTTTTTCTGTGACTGTATGGACCAGAACAGGCCCTTGCATTCGGTTTGCCTGATTGAGTACCTGCTTGAGCGCTTTTATATTATGGCCGTCCACCGGTCCAAAATAGGTAAATCCGAGCTCTTCAAAAATTACTCCGGGCATTACCAGGTATTTCAGTCCGCCTTTAATTTTTTCGGCATAATCAATTGCTTTTTTACCAACCATGGGGACTCTGCCGACAAAACTCTCAAAATCTTTTTTGATCCGGGAATATTTTGGATCGGAACGGATCCGGGCCAGGTATGAAGACATACTCCCCACATTAGAGCTAATCGACATTTCATTGTCGTTCAAAATTACCAGCATATCAGCATTGATGTGACCGGCATGGTTTAAAGCTTCGAAAGACATTCCCCCGGTTAAAGCGCCATCGCCAATTACAGCAATCACCTGGTAATCGTCACCATTAAGGTCGCGTGCTTGGGCTAAGCCTAAAGCCGCAGAAATAGAGGTGCTGCTATGCCCGGTAAGAAAGGGATCGTGTTCACTTTCCTGTGGTTTGGGAAACCCGCATAACCCTTCGTATTGGCGTAAGGAGGGGAAACGGTTCCACCTGCCGGTCAGCAGCTTGTGCGGGTAACTCTGGTGACCTACGTCCCAAATAATACGGTCCTTAGGGCTTTCATAAGTGCTGTGCAGCGCCAGGGTTAGTTCTACAACCCCCAAGCTGGCGGCCAAATGCCCACCGTTGTCGGCAACTGTGCGAATCATGTAGGTTCTGATTTCTTCAGCAGCTTCTTTCAACTGTTCCTCACTAAGGTTTTTCAAATCACCCGGTAAATCCATATTCTTTAGAACACCGTCCATATTCTTCACTCCAGGTTGTTGCCGCCTCTGCCAAACAAAATTAGCGGCTTTTGCAGTTTAGTGATCAGGAAACCGACTAAAAGAATCACTTCAGTTGAATAATTTATGGCAATAATTTTTCCCCAGGCTTTACCACCTACCGTAATGGCGGCGATCATGGCTGTCAGCAAAATCCCGACATAAAATTCGGCCTCGGCATAAGCTATAAAAACAGCAAGTTTGATTACAATTGTCGTTACCAGAGTTCCGCTGATAATCCCGCTGATATCGCCACCGACGTCATTACAAAAAGTGGCCACACGCTCGGCATTTTTAACAATCTCAACTCCTATTTTTGCTCCGCTAACTTTGCGGGAAGCTTTAGCGTTTAGCGGAGCGCTATCCGCTGCCGCGGCAGCAGTGCCGACAAGATCAAAAATTATGCCTAAAAACACAACGAAAAGTAAAATTAAAAAAGATAATAATATCGAATCGATTCGGTCTAAAAGTAAGTGTGAAACAAAACTCAGCATAACCGCAAGAATAAAAGTCCAGATTGAAATAACCAGGATCCAACGAGTCCAACGAAAATTTTTCCGGTTATTGGCCAAAGCTTCATCACCTTTGTACAAAGAAACATAAGTGGTGACAGGCCAGGTAAACTTTGCGGCTTAGGTCCAGCAGGTTTTCCCGGACAGCCACCCTTCGTTACCGAGTCGGGCAGTTCCCTTTTAAAGCTGTCCCTGCTATGTCACCAAAAGCAGAGCTGGATTACCACTTAGCTCACACTTTAATCCCTGGCCTGCCTCTCTTAAGAGAGCAGTCTAGGAGATTTCCTCACTGGCGCCTGGTCTTTCCTAGCCTCTTTTGCAGAAAGGGTTTAAGAGAAAGCTTTACCTCCTCCTCCCTTTCCACTCAAGGCAGGCTACACTGCACACAGCTTCGTACCGCATGCAGGTTCTTCCCAAGCCGTAGCCTTTTGTTTTACAACAATCCGCCACGGACATTGGGTCTCCGCGAAGGCAGGGTCAACGCCTACATGCCTTTGTAGATCGCCCCGTCCTTCTTAACTCCCAGCAGCAGCCCCCGACTGGGCTTCGGCGGCCGCCACCAGGAACTTCATCGATGTGCCCTTAACGGATTTTTAGGCCCGTTTTCGGAAAGGGGCGCCAACTAGAATACTGCACCACTTATGCCGTCTTCGCAAATATATAATAGCATAAGCTTTTCAGACAGACAACTGGGGTTTTTATCACAGCAGACTACTTCTGCTGCATGCCTATTTTAACACTTATTTTGTTTGCTAAAGTCCGTGCCGCATCTAGAATTGGTGCCTGCTTATTTTTTCCGGTAGACCATCTTACCGGCAAGCCCGGTCAGCAATTCCGTAGATTTACCCAGTCTCTTAAGGGAGGCAAGCGCCTGCTCGTGTAAAGTTTCTGCCCGTCGCCTGGCTTCTTGAATACCAAGTATTCCGGGGTAATTGGGCTTAAAACGTTCCCGGTCAGCCCCGGTGGGTTTACCGATCTCGTTTGCACTGCTTTCGTGATCAAGTAGATCATCAACGATCTGGAAGGCTGTCCCAATACAAAGAGCGTATTCTGTAAGTATTTTTTCTTCATCTTCAGTAGCACCAGCTGCTATCGCCCCGCTGATTACAGAAGCTTTCAAAAGCGCTCCTGTTTTCATGCTCGACATTTCTTCCAATTCTGTTTCGCTGATCCTTTTTCCTTCAGATTCAAGATCAAGGTTTTGCCCGCCAATCATACCGTTAACCCCGGCCGCCCTGGAAAGTTCGGCAGTTATTTTAAGCGCTTTATCCGGAGAACTCACCTTTTCGCCATAACCGGCGAGCATCTCAAAAGCCAGGGTTAACAGGGCATCACCGGCCAACACAGCAATACCGTCACCGTATACACGGTGGCAGGTGGGTTTGCCTCGCCGCAGGTCGCTGTTATCCATTGCCGGTAAATCATCATGGATCAGTGAGTAAGTATGAACCAGTTCCATGGCGCAGGCTACATCCATTACAGAGCTATCTTCATGTTCCAGGGTTTCTGCCACCGCCAGGGTCAATATCGGCCTAAGCCTCTTGCCTCCCGCTTTCAGGCTGTAGTTCATCGCTTCTCTCACAGCAGACGGCCTGTTTTTGGGAAGACAGTCTTCCAGGGCCCGGTTGATTAGATCCCGTTTTTCACTCAAGTATTGATCGATCTCATTCATGTTCTACCCCACCGTTATTCTCGCTGTGTTTACTTAATTCCTCGTTTTCTATATCTTCAAGGGATTGTTGCTGTTCTTCTTTTAAGAGATATTCTACCCGGTATTCGATTTCGGCCAGCTTTTCCCGGCAGTACCTTGACAGGGCAATTCCTTCCTGGAAAGATGAAAGTGATTCTTCCAGCGGTATTTCAGCATTCTCCAAACGCTGCACGATTTCCTCCAGTTTTTTCACCGCCTCTTCATAGGTCATATCCTCAATTTTTTTGTTATTGGTCAACACTACCGCCCTCCTCTTTGTTTTCCGCGCGACAATCGGCTCTGCCATCCTTGAAACTGAGCTTTAAGAGTTGGCCGATGCGGATATCTTTTACTGAACGTATAATATTGCCTTCTTCATCACGACAAAAACTGTAGCCGCGGCTCATCACTTTCAGGGGGCTGTAGCTTTCCATTTTATCAACCAGGGCATTGAGCTTCATCCCTTTAACTTGGAGCAAGCGCACAACTTCCCGCTTCAGCTCGTATTCGAGCCTGCCTAGTTTTTCTTTTGCCTGTTCAATCCGCTCACCAGGATGCCTGAAAAAACGTTCGCTGACAGTATGATCCAGGCGCTGTTTTTCCTGCTGAACCCTGTTTTTCAAGGCTAGAGCCGCTCTTTCCTGCAACTGCCTGATGTTTTCTAATAAATCCTGTTTCACCGGCACCGCTGCAGCAGCGGCTTCAGTCGGGGTATGAGCTCTGTAATCCGCAGTAAAATCGGCTATAGTAAAATCTGTTTCGTGACCGACAGCAGAGATGACCGGAATTTCTGAATTAAAAATCGCCCTGGCCACAATTTCTTCGTTAAAGGGCCACAAGTCTTCCAAAGAGCCGCCTCCACGGGTCAAGATGATTAGATCGATATCATTTTTGTTATTTAAAAGTTTGAGTGAACGGACGATATCAGTGGCCGCACCTGCCCCTTGGACCAGGCTTTCCACCACTAATAGATGAACATGAGGAAAGCGTTTTTTAATAGTCAGCATAATATCCTGCAAGGCCGCGCCACTGGGAGAAGTAACCAGGCCGATTTTGCGGGGAACCCGGGGTAATTCTTTTTTGTGAGTAGTATTGAACAGTCCTTCTTCCCCGAGTTTTTTCTTTAGTTGTTCAAAGGCAACAAACAAAGAGCCCATTCCGGCCGGCTCCATTTCCCGGACATAAAGCTGGTAAGCTCCGGCCGGCTCGTACACCGATAGATTGCCGTGCAGGATAACTTCCATTCCGTCTTCCGGGTTAAAGGGGCAGCGCAGATTTTCCCGGCGAAAAAAAACACAGCGTAGTGAAGAATATTCGTCTTTTACAGTGAAATACATGTGACCGGAGCGGTGATGTTTGAAATTGGAGATCTCTCCGGTAACCCACAGGTCCCGCAGGCCGGGGTCTCCCTGGATCAATCCCTTTACGTAGCGGTTGATTTCAGAAACTTTTAAAACGGTTACTTGTTTATCCATATTATTTAAGATAGTACCCGACTGCCTGAATAGTTCAACGAATTTCAGTCAGTCGGGTACTTTTTTCTACCTCCCGGCTTTCAAGGCCTATTCTCAAAGGTTATCCCGAAGAGAACTCTCCTTTAACCGGCCTCAATACTTTGCATTTCCTCCCTAACATCTTCAAGGGAAGTGTAACTCCATTTTTCACCCATTGCTTCAGCCAGGTCGCAGATCAGTTTCCAGTCTTCGACCACATTACTGCCGTTTTGCAAAGCGTTTTCATTTACATGGGTGTAACCCGAAGAGTTGGTGAATAATCCTCGTTTGCGAGCAACCGGCAGTGCAGGTAAAACCATATCGCTTTGTTCAGGTGCTTCTTTCTTTTCCTGGCAGGATACTGCAAGGAATTCAAGGCCCCCTGGTTTTTTGGCGACGGACAATTCTCCGAAAGTGAGCATCCCTTTAACTTTACCTTCGTTTGCAGCGTCCATGATTTTATCTCGATCCATACCTGCTTCTCCATTCAGGGCCACAAATCCGGGGCCGAAGGAGGGCGAACCGCCCAACACTATTGTGCCGGCAGCATTGCTGAATTCAGATAACAGCAGTAAATCACTCTTGCCCAGGGCAAGTTGCCCGCCGGCCCTGGCCATTTCGAGCAAGGCTTCAATGAATTGATCGTCGGCTGCTTCCAGGCAAGCCGGGCTGACTACTGTGCAGCTGCTGATCTTGGAAATCTCAGCCGCCGCTTTTTTCAATTCTTCAGCGGATACTCCTGCTTCCTTGGCTGCTCCGCCGGGATCTTCGCCTTTAAGGGCTGCAGTTATTCCTTTCAGCACGGCCGTTTCCGCGCCCGATTTAGGCCTGAGATCAAGTTCGTCCCAGGTTTTCGGCTTTTCTTCGCCGGCAGCAATACGCACGATCGTTGATTTGCCGAAACGTCCGGCTTGCTGCAGGGCCATTGCCGCAACCGGATGGCTTTCTTCAAGCCCGGGACCGATCACGGTAATTGCTTCACAATCCTGCATTGTAGCAGGAGTGGGACATTCTACACCGGGCCCGGTCACTTCCCGCAAACCGCGGTAAGCTTTCGCCCAGTTTTTGCCCACACCTAAATCGACATTGGCAGTGCCAAGAGCAGAGCGGGCCAGTTTTTGCAAGAGATAGCTTTCTTCGTTGCTTTGTTTGCCTGAAGCAAGGACTGCTACCGCTCCGGGACCCGACTGTTTTTTCATATCAAGCAAGGTTTGGGCGGTCTTTTTTACCGCCTCGTGGTAATCCATTTCCCTGTATTCTTTGCCCTCCAGGGCAAGCGGGTTTTCTTGCGGTTTCGGGTCAAACTCGTTTACCCCAAACTTGCCTTTCTGGCAGAGCCAGCTTACTTTTTCGCCTTCCCTGGGAACGGTTACCCTGATCAGGTCTTCCTTGTAAGCCTGCCTTTCAACGGTGCAACCAAGTGAGCATTCCACACAGACACCGGGGACCTGGGTCAATTCCCACTCCCTGCCGCCGGCGCTCCTACCTTTTTCAGTCAGGGCGGCTACCGGGCAGACATCGACGCACTGACCACAGAATATGCAGCCAGCCTCTTCTAAGGATACATCTTTACCTTCATTGTAAGGGACTACCCGGGTATTGACACCGTTTCCGACCAGTTCGTAGACATCAGCGCCCACTTCTTTGCGGCATACCTGGACACAGCGCCCGCAAAGAATACACTTTTCTTCATCGCGGACGATATAGGGGTTATCTTCTGTCTTTTCGGTCGGAACATCACGATCAAGCTGTTCGGGCAGTTCAACCTGCAAACTGTAGGCTTGTTCCTGCAATTCACAGGTCCCGGTTCTTTCACAAGTTAGGCAGTCTTCATAAGGATGTGTCGCCAGAGACATGATTAGGATTTGATTGCGTTTTTCCTGTATCTCAGGCGTATTAGTAACCACTACCATTCCGTCGGCGACCGGGTTATCACAGGAAGTCACCGGCTTTTCGATCCCTTCAACATCGACAATGCAGATGCGACAGTGGCCAAGTGGTGCTAACCGGGGGTGGTAGCAAAGAGTGGGAATATCGATTCCGTTTTGCCGGGCCGCCTCCAGAATAGTTGTGCCCTCTTCTGCAAATATTTTTTTGCCATCAATTTGTAAACTTACGGTTTTCATGATTATTTATACCCTCCCCTCGGTTATAAGATGGCCATACCCAAGCGCAAACACTTAATGCAGCGTTCCGCTTCGTTGACTACTTCACAAGGATATTTAAAGCCCAGCTCTGCTTCATCAAAGCCCTGGATCCGCTCTTTCACAGGGAGGGCTTCTTCTTCCAGGCGGGCTCTTCCTCCGATCATTTCCGGAGCGACCTCTTCTTTATAGACTCCCGTGTCTTCTATATGCTTTTCATTTACTTTTTGTTCGCTCAACTTGCTTTCGCCGGTGCGGATATAGTGGTCGATAGCTTCTGCGGCGCGGTTTGCCGAAGCAATCGCTTCAATAACCGTAGCCGCACCAAGAACAACGTCACCGCCGGCAAAAACACCGGGTGTATCGGTTTCCATAGTCTGAGAATCGGCATTCAAGGTACCTTTTTTGGTTACTTCAAGGCCACACTCAGGGGTAACATAGCAAAAATCGGCTACTTGCCCGATGGCCGGGATTACCGTATCGACCTCTAAAACATGCTCTGTGCCTTCGACCGGCTGGGGCCGGCGGCGTCCGCTTTCGTCAGGCTCACCCAGTCTCATCTGGATACACTCTAACCCGCTGACACAACTATTTTCTTCTTTAATGCAGGTCGGATTGGCCAACAAGTGGAAAATAACACCTTCTTCTTCGGCGGCATCCACTTCCGCTTCGTTAGCCGGCATTTCCGCCCTGCTGCGGCGATAAATCAGGTGAACTTCTTTTACCCCGAGCCTGAGTGCCGAGCGGGCACAGTCCATGGCAACGTTACCGCCCCCGATAACCGCGATTTTTTCACCGATATCGACTTTTTCACCGAGGTTAACCTTGCGCAGGTATTCTACCCCTGGCATGTACCCCTTGTATCCGGCATCTTCACCTTTACAACCCATCTTGGCGCTGTCATGTAAGCCGTTTGCCACAAAAATTGCCTTGTAACCTTCATCCCACAGCTGTTCCATAGTGATATCCACACCAACCTCAGTGTTATACTTTATTTCTACACCGAGGCTTTCCACTACTTCGACTTCCGCGTTAAGGATATCCCTGGGTAGACGATAACTGGGGATGCCAACCGCCAGCATTCCTCCGGCTACAGGCAACGACTCATAAATAGTCACCGCATAACCCTTCTGGGCCAACTGGTAAGCGCAGTTTAAACCGGCCGGGCCGGCTCCGACTACGGCTACTTTGGTGGCATCCGCGGGAGGTTTGGCAGGTTGGAGATTTTGATCGTAATTGTTTTTGGCTCCGAAATCCGCAGCAAACCGCTTCAAAAGCCGGATCGAAAGTGATTGATCGTACGGCTGGCGGTTACAGTTTTCTTCACAAGGATGTACACAGACCCTGCCAAGAGTTCCCACCAGCGGAGTCTTCTCCCGGTTTACTGCCAGCGCTTCTTCAAAATCGCCTTCCTTAATACATTCTATATACCTGGGGATGTTGATGTGGGCCGGACAGCCGTTACGGCAAGGTGCTGTTAACATGGGACGATAAGTCAGACCATTGCCTGACGGCGACCGATTTTCCTCTAAATATGCAGTGAATTCGTCTTCGAAGTATTCCAGGGCATGCAGCAACGGTACCGGGGAAGACATCCCGAGTTCGCAAAGCGAGCTTTCCTTGATTAACCCGCTGATTTCTTTTAAGAAGGCCAGGTCTTCCTTGCTGCCCTTGCCGCTAAGCAGTTTTTCCAACCGGTCAACAATAACTTTGCTCCCGGCGCGGCAGGGAATACAACGGCCGCAGGATTCATTCTGCATACTCTGGTAGTACTCTTTCAGTGCTTTGACAACCTCTACTTCTGGATCGATCATAATTATGCCCGCCCAGCCAATGAAAGCTTTTAAATCTTTGCCATCAAGCTGGGGAGGTTGATCCAAATCCTGCAAGTCCATCCGTTCCTCTAGGTTCTTGTTTCTTTCATCGTTTAATTTTCCATTCCAGCTGCTAAAAAATACCTTGGACATTTTTCCCTCTCTCCCTAAAGAAAATTACTTAAACCTACCTCCTCGTTCAATGTTCGTGATACTTTTCACTCATCCTCCTTCCA
>SL_8KL_010_SEDDRAFT_10000554_pt1 | contig 32671 bp, 29 predicted proteins | sample SodLakKL_010_SED_4_FD_11160 | JGI IMG/M metagenome (IMG submission 11160)
CGCAGTTTCCTGCCGGACAAACTCCAGGTGCCTGTGAATGGCTTTGCGGGCTTCTTCCGGATGCTTTTCAACTACCGCTTTACAAATATCGCGGTGCTGCTGCTGCAGGATCTCGCGGTTTTCGGGCTTGGAGAACATCTTTTGCCGGCTTTCTTTCATCGTTTTTGCCAGGAGGTCGGAAACCTTGCTCATCAGGTTTTGAAGCACCCGGTTGCCGGTTGCTTCGCTTAAGGCTACATGAAAGCAGGCATCTGCTTCCTCGCCCAGGGAACCTTTTTGATAATCCTCTTCCATCATGGCCAAATAATCTTTAATTCTTTCAATATGTTCTTCGGAAGCTCTTTCTGCGGCCAGGTAAGCAGCCTCCCCTTCCAAAATCCGCCTTAATTCGAGCAGTTCGTTGGAGGTGCCCTTTTCCATCAGCAGCATCATGGTCAGTGGCTGGATTGATTCAGCCGATCCGGAAATTGAACTAACGAAAGTTCCTTCACCGCTCCGGCTTTCCAAAACGCCCATTAACTCAAGAGCCAGAAAGGCCTCCCGCACGGAAGAACGGCTGACCTGGAGCTTTTCGGCCATTTCCCGTTCCGACATCAATTTATCTCCGGGCTGCAATTCGCCGCTTTCGATCAACTCACGCAGCTGCTCGATGATTTCTGTGTAAACCCGTTTGCGTTTAATCGGTTGAAACATGCCGGGATTCTCTCTTTCTGCGGTTAAATGCCGGACTTATGACATGGTGTGCATATTGCTGAGGAATTCTTCATTGGACTTGGTCTTCCTGAGCCGGTCCATCAGTTTTTCTAAGAATTCAATGCTGGTACTGCTACCCATGGCCCTGCGCAAGGCCCACATCAATTCAATCTTGTGTTCGTTAAGCAGCAGCTCTTCTCGGCGGGTGCCGGAGCGGGAAATATCTATAGCCGGGAAGATCCGGCGGTCGGCTATACGCCTATCCAGGTGAAGCTCCATGTTGCCGGTTCCTTTGAACTCCTCGTAAACCACGTCGTCCATCCGGCTGCCGGTCTCAACAATGGCAGTGGCAAGCACCGTCAGGCTACCCCCTTGATCAATATTACGGGCTGCGCCAAAAAACCTTTTCGGTTTATAAAAAGCGCTTGGATCGATCCCACCGGAAAGGGTCCTGCCGCTGGGCGGAATTACCAGGTTATAAGCCCTGGTCAACCTGGTAATACTATCTATCAAAACCGCCACGTCCCGGCCCTGTTCAACCAGGCGCTGCGAGCGTTCCAGGACCAGTTCAGCAAGCCGGATGTGGTTTTCCGGCTTCTGGTCAAAAGTGGAACTGACCACATCGGCATCAACACTTCTTTGCATATCGGTAACTTCTTCAGGCCGCTCATCGATCAACAATATGATCAATTTCACTTCCGGATGGTTGGTAGAAATACTATTGGCAAGCTGCTTTAAAAGCATTGTTTTACCGGCCTTGGGGGGAGAAACGATCAACCCACGCTGCCCTTTGCCGATGGGAATGAGCAAATCGATAATCCTGGTTGATAATATGTGCGGGCCTGTTTCCATTTTAATTACTTCGTCGGGATGGATTGGCACCAGCGAAGAGAAAGGCGGACGACTGGATAGCTTCTCAGGATCTTCATCGTTGATCTCCTCCACCTGCAAGAGGGCATAATAACGTTCATTATCCTTGGGGGGACGAATTCTACCTTTGATAATATCGCCGGTCCGCATATTGAAACGGCGAATCTGTGAAGCTGATATATAGATGTCATCTTCAGAGAAGTTATATTTTTTCCGCCGTAAAAAGCCAAATCCATCCGGCATAATTTCAAGCATTCCCGAAGCTGTGTGCTGTTCACCATCCTCAGAAAACAGCCTGGTCAGAGCATCAATTAACTCTTGCTTACGCATTGTCGACTGGCCTCTGATTTCATGTTCTTTAGCCAGGCGATGCAGTTCATGTAAATTCATTGTTTTTAACTTTTTAGGATCCAAAACAATCCACCACCTTTTATTGATTAGCACCTTTACTTTTGTAGTTTGATGAAATTAGCTCACTATAACCTGCCGAAATCACCATCGCTGGGGATCTCAGAATAATTTGGTTCCGGAGGGCATGTAACATTTTGTGCCGGCCTTACCTCTAGGAACATTTCAAATTTTTTATCCAGGAACGGTGAGGCTTGTTGGCAGGAACTTTTCTTCTTAACTTATTACCGCATTTTTGATTACTATAGTTCATCAAGATATAATACCACTGTCGCATTTTCAAGCAATGCATACATAGGCTGGACTTTTAGTACCCAGGAAGTTGAGCTGAAAGGGTTCTTGCCGGCTAATTTTTTAAGAAAAGGCAAGCATAGGCTCTATTTCCTTCAAAACAGGGGGTTAAATTTTGTTTAAACGGTTTTGAACCGGGTAAGATTATCTGTTTTAAGAAGCATTCAATCCTTCACTGTTTCGTTAAACAAGTATTCTTTATAACTCTGGATAATCCTGCCTGCACCAAAAATTTTCTTAAAAAGGAATTCTCGACGAATTATAACCCACTTTTGTTCAAGTCGTCAACAAATGGATTCGATTTGGCTTCTTTCCCAACAGTGGTTACCGGGCCGTGTCCGGGATAGATCTTCACCCCTGGGGGCAGGACGAGAATTTTTTCATGAATACTTTTCAGTAGTTGATTATAGGAACATCCCGGAAAATCAGTTCGCCCGACTGAACCGGCAAAAAGAGTGTCCCCGCAAAAAATAGCTGCAGCAGTAACCAGGCTGATGCTTCCCGGCGAATGTCCGGGAGTTTCTTTTACTTCCATAGAAACATTGCCGAAACTAATCCGGTCTCCGTCAGTAATATAGTGGTCCGGCTCCGGTTGTTTCTTAAAAAGAAAACTGAAACCAAAGGCCGGTTTTTTATATAACTGTAGATCTTTCTCGCCCAACAGGATTGGGGTGCCGAGAGCTTCCTTAAGCTTACCGTTTGCCCCGATATGATCGACGTGGGCATGGGTATTGATAATATATTTTATTTTCAAGCCTTTCTTTTCGACCATCTCAAGAATTCTTTTACCGTCAGCCCCGGGGTCAATAACCACAGCCTCTCCGGTTACAGGACAACAAGCAAGGTAACAGTTGGTAGCAAACATACTGACCGCTAAAATGTGGACTTTTAATTCACCGGAATCACTTGCTTCCCTCAAATATAAAGACACCTCCCGGTTGCTCCCGGATCAGCTTCAGTTTACGCCAGGCCAACAACATTCAAAGATTTAAATGCTGAGCAAAAACTATATATAAAGTAATTCTTTAATCGCCGGCAGTACGTCGGTAAGGCTTGATAACCTAATATTTAGCCTGCTGCGCCGGCATGAATCGCCAATCAGCAACAACATGGCTTCATTTAACGTGTGGTTTTCGCTATTTATATCTTCTAGATTTCCATGGTCACTGACCACCACGATCATCTCGTTACCAGGATCAATTAGTTTGGCCAGGCCTCCAATAAAACGGTCCAGGGTGGAAATCACCCGGCTTGCTTCAGCTTGATCACTGAGATGCCCTGCCAGATCGCTCAAAAAATATTCAAAAAGACAAAAATCATACTCTCGGCTGATTTCAAAAAGCCTTTCTGCTCCTTCTTCAGGAGTGAACAATGGCACATCATAGCCCAACCGGTTTAATATCTCATTAGTAATATCCATGTAAAGGGCCTTGCCGTCCTTGATATCCTTTAACCTAAAGAAAGGCAGGTCCCCGTAATAGGTAGTAAGCGTGGAACAGGAATAGCGGTTTCCCGGCAGTCCGTGCCTGAGCAGGTCAAAAAAAGGAGGGCGGTACGCATTGGTAAAAGCTACTTCAAATCCCTCTTTTTTAAGCTGTTTAAACATTGAATTCTCTGCTATTATCTTTCTTAGCGCACTATTGGGAAAACCTCTTAAATGGTCACCCAGGCAAGCGGGGGCATTTACCCCGGTAAATAATGCAGTTTGACCGGTAGCGCTCTGGGGCAGGCCGGGAACTCCAAGGGTGGCGTCTATCCCCAAAAGGGTAGCCGCAGAGGTAGCATAACCTTTTGCTTCCCTGGTCAATTCCTTGCCTGCTAGAAGGCCGGATAACCCGGGGGTGGGGACAAAAACGAAAGGGTTGTTATTATCCTGGCTACCCAGGCCCACTCCATCAACAAATATTAGAATTACCCGCAATATCCGGCCTCCTGCAGACTAGTCAAAGAAACCATCAAAGAAACCTTCCAGGTCTTCCTCATCCTCAGGCTGTTCGGGGAACTGGGGTTCCTGTTCAAGGTCATCCGGCCGTTGTTCCATGGTAATTGTAGTTTCTTTTTGTTCGCCATCCCGGTAAAAAGTTATCGAAACTCTATCTCCGGGATAGTAGGCCAGCAGCTTATCAAACAGCTCGGCCAGGTAGTCGATATCCTGACCTTCAACGGCAACGATGATGTCACCATCCTGTAAGCCGGCTTCTTCGGCCGGGCTTTCTGGCACAACCTCAATGATATGAACCCCCTGATCCGGCTCGGGATCATCGTAATCAATCCAGTCTTCGATCAATACCCCCATATGCGGACGATGCACTCTGCCGTATTCAAGCAAATCCCCGGTTACTCTTTCCACGGTATTGCTGGGAATTGAAAGGCCGATTCCTTCAACCCCGGGCAGAGCTACCTTGGCTGTATTGATGCCAACGATTTCACCTTCAAGGTTTACCAGCGGCCCCCCGCTGTTACCAGGGTTAACCACCGCATCGGTTTGCACGAAAGTATGAGCGTATTCTGTTCCCGGGATCATCACCTGCCGCCCAACAGCACTGATAATACCCGCAGTCACAGTTTGCTGGAGCCCTAACGGGTTTCCAATCGCTAAAACAGTTTCTCCCACCCGGGCCTCATCGGAGTCAGCGAAAGGCACATGGGTAAGGCCGGTTTCTTCAATTTTTAGCAGGGCCAGGTCGGTCAAAGGATCATCACCGATCAGCTCTGCCTCGTACTGCCCCACATCCGGGATGACCACCATGATCTCTTCTGCATGTTCAATAACATGCTGATTAGTGAGGATATATCCATCCGCCGACACGATAACCCCGGAGGCAGACTCGGCCTCTTCAAACTGCTGTTCCCCAAATTGACCGATATCCCGGTGGCTGCTAACCCCCACTACTGCGGGCATCACCTGCTCAACAACTGCCACTGTGTCAGCATCTCTGTCGGGTGAAGGTAAATTCTCTGCTGTTATATCTTCATTAACCTCTTCAGCAGGTTCTTCTTCAGCAGGTTCTTGCAGTAAAGCTTCATCGGGCATCAGAAAGAAAGTAAATAATCCGTATACCAGGACCGCACCGAGCAATATGCCCAGAATCCCGAAGGAAAGATAACCGATGTAAGCCCAGGCATTCCCCCGTCGCGGCTGAGGATTAAAATTATTCTGGCGATCCAATATACACAAACCTCCTTATTTAAAAGCTTTGCGCTGTGATTTACAAAAAACTGATCAGCCCGGGTTATAATTAACCCTTTTAGTTGTAATGACAAGTTTATAACATGAATTGCTCCACGTAAAGGACAGCGCCAAAGATGGAAGATACTGCCGGTTATTCTTGACTGCCCGAAAGTCGGACTTCGCTATCTCCACTCACTCTTTTTATGGAAGCACCCAGCTGGATCAACTTTTGCTCAAAGTTCTCATAACCACGGTCAATATGTTCTACATCACTAATCCGGCTTTCCCCGTCGGCCATCATGGCGGCAATGATCAAGGCAGCCCCGGACCTAAGGTCAGGCACGGAAATCGGAGCACCTGAGAGAGAATTTCCTCCTTCAATCAAGGCAGTCCGCCCCTCCACCTTGATTTTTGCTCCCATCCTTTTAAGTTCATCAACCTGGTTATAACGTCCGTCAAATACATTTTCAGTGATCACACTGAGCCCATTAGCGCCCGTGAGTAAAACCATTCCCGGCGGTTGAAGATCAGTTGGAAACCCGGGATAAGGAAAAGTTTTTAAGTCTGAAGGAGAGAGAGGATCGGTTACTTTTACATTAATCCTTTCCGGCTCCACATTTACTTTTGCCCCGATTTCCTTGAGTTTGGCTGTAATCGCTTCAAGATGCTTGGGAATAACATCTTCAACAAGCACGTCTCCCCTGGTCGCGGCTGCGGCGAGCATAAAAGTCCCCGCCTCTATTCTGTCCGGGATAATGGCGTGCCTGGCGCTGGAAAATTTCTTTGTCCCGTCAATCCTGATAACATCCGTTCCGGCACCTCTTACCCTGACACCGATGGCATTTAAAAAGTTCGCCAAATCAACAATTTCCGGCTCTTTGGCAACATTCTCCAGGACCGTCCGGCCCTCTGCTGCTGAGGCTGCCAGCATCAGGTTTATGGTAGCCCCAATGCTGACAACGTCAAGGTAAATATGGGCCCCGGTTAACTTTTCAGCGGAAAGGTAGATCATGCCCTGCTCGATATTTATCTCAGCCCCGAGGGCGGTAAATCCTTTAAGATGTTGATCAATCGGGCGGGGTCCCAAATCACACCCTCCGGGAATGGGCACTTCCGCTCGACCGAACCTGGCCAGCAGGCTGCCCATGAAGTAGTAAGATGCCCTCATTTTTTTGACCAGTTCATAGGAAGGGGCAATTTTATTTAAGTTCGCCGGGGTCAATTCAAGCGAATTCCTTCCCCGCCTGCGGACTGAAACGCCAAGGTTTTCAAGAATAGTGATCATTGTCCGGACGTCTGTTATTTCGGGCAAATTATCCAGGTATACGGTTTCTGGTGTAAGGACGGCTGCCGGTAAAATTGCTACGGCGGAATTTTTTGAACCACTGATTTTTACTTTGCCTCGTAAATTGACGCTACCTTTTACAATAAAGTTTTCCATAACTACCTCCGCTTAAAAAAGTATAGAACTACAGGCCTGATTAACTGTTATCATCATCTGGTAACTTTTCTGGAATTACTGGTTCTTGTTCTAAGTTACCGGTAAAAGCATTGATATAATAATATTCACTGCCATCAAGAGCGATGCGCCAAACAGGCGGGATTTCCCAATTTTCTGCATCATATTCTTCACTATAATATCCGAGCTCTATTTCCTCAATGCTCCGTTCATCAGTGCTAGAGCCCAGTTTATTGACCAGGTTACGCAGTGCTTCACTGGCCGGAATAACTTCCATTTCTCGCTCTGGAATTCGCTTAATCGGTTTTAACCAGTAAGCTTCCAGGGCAGTAATCCGGTCTTTTTCAATAATCACTTTAAAATGGCCGGTATAAATAGGTTTATCGTCAAGCTCCTGTTTAAAAAAAACTACTGTTTGTTCATCATTCTCCTGCTCCATGTAATCATAGATTAAATCTTGCAGCATTAAATTTTCTTCTTCCAGAAATTCCACAGCCAGATCTTTTAATTCGCTCTTGTCCAGGTCGTTATTATCCTGATAGAGATTTTCATCGAGCAATATTCCCGGGCTATAGCGTATATGCAGCAAACCGCTGCTATGTATAATGGCAACTTTATCATCCAGGCGGTAATATTCTAGATCTTCGTTGCTTTCTACCTCAGCTCCCCTCTCAATATAACCTTCCAAAAGGTTGTCGAGGGTTTCCCAGTCAGGTGAGACTTTGAGGAAATCGCTGGTTTTGATGCCCCGTTCGATTGAAGTTTCCAGGTAGTAATTGTTATCATTAAGGAGGTTTTCCACCGCCGATATCTCCTCCGTGGTTACAGCAACACTGGTCAATCGCCCAAAATCAGGCCAAAACAGCTGGTAACCAAGAAACAGGTTTAGGCCGATAAAAGCTATAATTAATATAGTTTTAGCCCTGCCCAGGTTCAATAAATTTCCTCCTCACCAAACTCCTGCAATTCTCCCACTGATAAATATATTGCCTCTCCCTCCAGGTTAATCCGCCAAACCGGTTTCCCCACCGGTGAGTCGATAGTGCCGGTAACTACATACCCCGGCTCCATAGCTTCAAGCCTTAAACTGGTTTTATTGACCGGCGATTGCGCATCATAAATTTTGATTGCTTCTTGGAGAGCCTCCACCCAATCTGCAACCGGTCCATTTTCTAAATCATCTTCCTCCAGGTCATCTTCCGGATCATCACTGTTTTCGACTGCCAGTTCGTCTTCATTAGAATTCTTTTGGAGATCATCGACAAAAAATAGCGAGCGCGAATAGTTGAAAAGACCGAGATCATTAAAATGAACCCTGGTTGGTTTTTCAACATACACAGGATACCCGTCATGGTAAAATACCCATTCAGATTCATAATAAGAATACCTTCCCCGGGAAGAAAATACAAGATCCTCTAACCTGAGATTTTCCGGCCAACCCCCGTGATAACTTATAAACCGGCTGCTGTTACGTAAAGCCTCGCGGTAAGAAACCGAGGAGTGCCCCTCTTCTTTTCTTGGGTTTGAGTATTCCAACCCGGAATCTGTCACGCGCAGCCCTTTTCCACCATCAGTATAAATTACTCCCCCGTCGCCTTCCTCAATAGTCCGGACGAGGTTATAATCAACAAAAAAGGTTTTTAACAGCTTTTCTTCATCCGGATCTTCAGGTTCCATCGACAAAGTGGGCATACTCACATCACCTGCAGGCACATAAATCGAGTCCTGCAACCTTAAGTCACGCTCAAAGTATTCTTCGAGCATTTCTTCAGTTAAAGGTTGATAAGCACCTTTTTCCTCCGGTATTTCTGAGAGGAGCTCAATAAATTGTTCGGCTTCTTCTTCAGTCAAGGGGATGCTGCTCGAAGTATCTTCACCAGGCTTTTTTAAGAGCAGCCAGTATTCTTTAGTTCTTTCTTCTTCTCCCACTTGTTCTTCTTCCTCTTGTCCTTCTATTTCTTCTTCAATTTCTTCTGCTTCAGCAGGCTCTTCATTTTGTACAGGCTCTTCATTGTCGGCTGCTTCTGCATCCTCATCTGCCTCTTCTGTAGAACAATACAGCTTAATCTTTTCTATTTCAGTGGCATTAAGCCCTGGAAACCAGGGCATTTCTTCACCAACCGGCAAAACGGGATTAAAGTAAAAAACAATACAACTGGTAGCATCTTCCTCCGGGGTGGCCATGCCGGCAAATATTTCATCATGCTGCAGGTCTTGCAGCAGCTGGGAGAGCACTACCCAAAGGTTTTCGTAAACAGGTTCCCCTTTCCGGAAGAGAAAACTTTCGTCTTCAAAGAAAGCGGTAATGCGAGCGGGAGTAACCAGGTTCTCCATCGGTCTTGGTGTTTCTACCACAACTCGTTCATAAACGTCATCGGCAGTCAGTTCGGCCGGCTTTTCCCCGTACCAGAGCTGATAAGTCAACACCAGGCTTAATAATACCAGGAGCAAAAGCAGGGCGCTTTTAAAATGTTCAATCATCCCTGGTCCCCTCCCTGATTTTCGGTATTTTTTGCCCTCGGCAGGGTAAACCATACCCGGGTTCCCTGCCCGGGGCTGCTATCAATCCAAATTTTACCACCATGTGCTTCGATGATCTTACGGGCAATAGACAAGCCCAGACCGGTCCCCCCAAAGTCGCGGCTGCGGGTTTTTTCAACCCGGTAAAAACGCTCAAAAACCTTTGGCAACTCCTCTTTCGAAATCCCGCTGCCGGTATCTTCAATCATAACTTTTATAAAATCATTATCTTCTGCAGCGCTTATCGTCACCTTTCCTTCGGGAGGAGTATATTTAAGGGCATTACTTAAGAGGTTGGAAAAAACACGCATTATCTTATCCCTGTCCACTCTGACAAATGGATCGCCCGGCGGCACTTCGTTTTGGATCTGCGGCAAACTGGAGCTTAGTTTTTGTTTGCCCTGTTCGATAGCTTCTTCAACCATACAATTAACATTAACATCACTGTCCTGCCAGTCAACCCGGCCGGCATCCATCCGGGATAATACCAGTAAATCTTTGACCATGCTTACCATTCGCTCAGTCTCCCTGGAAAGGACCCCGAGAAACCGGTTGCGAACCTCCTCATCTTCAGCAGCACCCTCCATTAGGGTCTCAACATAACTTTTCACGGTAGTCAGGGGGGTTCTGAGTTCATGGGATACGTCAGCAACAAATTCTTCCTGGCGCCGGGTCAATTCCCTTTCCCTGGTAACATCATGAAGCACTATCAGGGTTCCGTCAAGTTTGCCCCGGTCAATTTTGAAGGGGGCGATTTTCACCTGCATAGTACATTCCGGTTCATGGCTTGATATTTCTGCGGTCATCGGATGCTGGTTTCTAATAAACTGCCGGGTTGCTTCTGAACCGATCAACCTTCTAAGCAAATTAAAACCGGAACGATTTTGGCCGGGTACCTTCAGGTTTAAATTCTTAATAAGCTGCTGTGCGGACGGGTTAATCTGGATTAAGTGCCCTTTCCCGTTTAAGGCCACAATTCCATCACTCATATTGTTAATGATCGCTTCGACTTTACTTTTTTCAGAAGACATTTCAGTTATTGTGTGGCTGAGCTGTTCTGAAAGGTAATTAAATGTTTCTCCCAGGCGGCCAATTTCATCTGAAGACTGCACCTTTATACTCCTTGAAAAGTCACCGCGGGCCATTTGATTAACCTGGCTTGTCATATCTTTGATCGGCATAGTGATTGTTCTTGTCAAGATGATCCCCAGGAAAAAACTAACCACCAAAACCAGGCCGACACCTGTAAGCAAAATGGTTTTAATTTCACTGAGAGTATCGTCAACTGCGCGCAGGGAACCGCTTAAGTAAATCACTCCGAGAGTACTTTCATCCTGTTGTATCGGGTAAGCCATGTAATAGCGCCTTTCTTCTTTAACCGGATCATAACGGACATTATCACTTAAATGTCCGGCCATGGCGCGGGTTATCTCGTCCCTGAGCAATCGTCGGCCCACAAGGGCCTGGCTGCCCGAAGTTTCAATGATTTGCGCATAGCTATCTAGAACCTTTATTTCCATATCATGTAGATCGCTGAATTCCCCGGCCAACCTTACAGTATCCTGCGCCCATTCTTCGCTTTCTCCACCGAAACCTGGTTCCATAAAGGCAGAAAGAAGCATAGCCTGGTTTTCGAGGCTTTCCTTGTAATTACGCAAGTAGTATTGCTCCAGGGATTGAACCAAATAAACGCTGACCAACTGCAGCGCAATGAGGATTAACATGAAATAAATAAAGACTATTTTCCACTGGAGGCTGTTAAACACTTTACTGGGGCTTAAAATAATAGCCGACACCCCTCTTGGTCTGGATATAGTCGGGTTGAGCCGGGTCTTTTTCCAATTTTTCACGCAATCGCCTCACAGTGACATCGACAGTTCTTTCATCACCGATATAGTCATAGCCCCACACCTGGTTTAACAATTGCTCGCGACTGTAAACAAACCCGGGCTTTTTCATCAAGTAAACCAACAGGCTATATTCCCGCAAGGTCAATTCCACCGGTTTTCCTAAATTATAAACCTGAACTTCATTTTGATCTACTGCTAAAGAACCCGCTTCCAGCTTGCTTTCTTCACCAACAGCCTGGCCTTTATCCGCTTTTATTCTGCGCAACTGGGCCTTAATGCGGGCAGTAACCTCCCGGGCGCTGAAAGGCTTGGTCACATAATCATCAGCGCCCAATTCCAAGCCCAACACCTTGTCCATCTCCATTTCTTTAGCCGTTAGCATTATAATTGGTATATCGTAATTGGAACGAATTTCTCGGCAAACTGTAAACCCGTCTTTTTGGGGCAACATAATATCAAGGACAATCAAATCAGGTTTTTCAAGCTCAACTTTTTTGAGGGTTTCCTCACCGTCAAAAGCAGTAATTACCTGGTATCCCTCTTTTTCAAGATTATACTGCAAGATTTCGACTATCGGTTTTTCATCATCAACAACCAGAATTTTTTTTGCCAAGGAAATCCCCCCGGGTACTCTTGGTAGACATAATATTCTCGCTAATCAACTAAAACCCTGCTAAAAAAATGTTATTGCTCAGCTGTAGTGCATTATGGCCGGTAGTTACCGCCGGTAAAGCGGTAGCAGTGTTCGGCAAGGCAATGGTGTAGGGGGCCTGAGCTATGGGCAGCGAATGCTAGAGGCTAACCGGGACGAAAGCCCGAGTCACCGCCATTTTCCTTAGATGAGCCGGCACCAGTCTGAAATGCAGCCACGGCTGAGCAGCAACCGCTAAAAAAATTAGGGCCTAAAAAAGCGTAGCGGATCGATGGGCTCGTGCTGGTAATAAGTAAGCCATTCACCGGTGCCATCATCACGCCTTATTTCAAAATGCAGGTGGGGACCGGTTGTCCGACCGGTGGAGCCAACCCTGCCAATAATGTCACCCTTATCTACCTTATCAGCTTCTGAAACAAGGTTAACCTCATTATGTAAATAAAGTGTCCAGTAAGAACCGTGGTAAATAATTAAATAATTCCCCTGGGTTCTACCATAACCTGAAAACCAAACAATCCCGCTATCAGCGGCCAAAACGTTAGTCCCTGCACTGGTATCGATATCTATCCCGGTATGCCAGGAACTAAAACCCCTGCCGGGAGTAACTTCTCCTCCCCCCTCAACCGGCCAAATAAATTTTCCTGTGCCCTTGGCGGGTACCTGTGCGGTTCCGTATAATTCAACCTGTTTTACCGGTTCTTCAATGATGGTTTCTGCTACCCTGGTTCGCTTAACTTCTTCACCATTCTCCCGGGTTACATGATAGGTGATCTCTTTTTTCCCATCTTCTCCTTCTGTCTGAACTTCGCTATCCACAATCCACATACTGTCATCTTCCACTTTTTCCACTTCGAAGGGAATTGTTTCAACAACTTTAATTTCTTCAACTATAGTAACATTAAGATCTACTGTTTCCATGGTGTCCAGCATGCTAACGCGAGCATTATTTGCACTGACCAGGTTACCCGAGGCTAAAAGACCGGGCTCTTCTGTAAGACCGGGCTCCTCTGTGCGCTCAGCATAGCGGCTGCCTATAGCAAAGCGGCTGTCGTTTTCAGGTGAAGCTACCGCTTCTAATTCCAAATCCTGCCCCTCTTCTAGTTTTTTAGCAGCCATCTTTTTAGCCAATTCTTCGGGCTCAAGGATCTCACGCGGGTCAACCAGGCCAGGTTCAATCCCCAGTTCTTCGTTAACAAAAGCGGTAATCAGCCTTGCATCAATTAAGAACTCCTCGTCCTCTTTTTCGGTTGCCGCAAAAATTTGAGTAAGTTCATCCTGCAAGGTTGCCAGGTCTTTTTCCGAAGAAACTGCTGCCACGGGCAAATCATCCACAGTAACAACATATGCTTCAGTTTTAAAAGTAATATGGCTCCTGATTCTTTCCTGCATCTTTACCGGTTCAGGCTTAGCTCCCGGACGGTACTCCCTTGTTACAGTGATATTTTCTGCCGGTTGCATTTCCATACCATGAATCTCCGCACTTTTTTCGCTGAGTTCGTCGAGGTAGTCTATTAATCCACCTTCGCTTCTTACCGTTCCCACTTCCCAGTCTCCCACATAAACAACATAAACATATCCCTGCAGGATTATATGCATTCCGAGAAGTGACAATATAAAAAGCGACGATATGAGTATAAAATGCGGTGCTTTCAATTTGCCGGACCTGAGCAACCCAAAAAACTGCTCTTTTAGGTAATATAGGCGAGAAAGATAATTACCGGACAGATCTTTACCAGCCCTAAACATGCCGTGCAAGCTGAATTTCATAGGTGTATTCCTTTCTACCATTGCTGGTTGCCGTTGTTTAGCAAATCTCTTTTTCTGTTTAACTGTAAATTTCGACAAAAATTTGGATATTCCTGCCTCCCAGCAGAAGGGGAGAAGTGTGGTTAGGTTATTCATGATCCCGATCATATTTTTAAGCGTTCTTTTATTTCACGAGCCGCCAGCACTCCCGTAGCGGAAGCCTGGATCAACCCCCTGGTTATACCGGCCCCGTCACCAACGGCAAATAAATTTTTGATGCCGGTTTCAAGCTTGTTGCTCAAGCTGAGACGATAAGAATAAAACTTGACTTCCACACCGTACAGGAGAGTGTGCCTGGAGTTAACTCCGGGGGCCAGTTTATCAAGGGCTTCCAGCATCTCAATAATAGCAAGCAGGTACCGGTAAGGCAAAACCAGGCTAAGATCTCCGGGGGTGGCCTCAGTCAAGGTGGGGCGAACCAACCCTCTTTTGATCCGCTCCGGGGTAGAACGCCGGCCCATCAATAAATCACCAAGACGTTGTATAATAACACCATCACCAAGCATATTGGCAAGACTGGCGATATAACGCCCGTAACGGATCGGTTCTGTAAATGGCTCGGTAAAAGTTTTACTGACTAACAGGGCAAAGTTGGTGTTATTAGTTTTTGTTTCGGCATAACTGTGTCCGTTTACGGTTAAAAGCCCGTCATTATTTTCGGTAACTACTACCCCGTAGGGGTTCATACAAAAGGTGCGGGTTCGATCATCAAAGTGCCTGGTGAAATAGATTAACTTTGACTCATAAATTTTTTCGGTGAGGTTTTCCATAATCACGGCAGGCACTTCCACCCTGACTCCTATATCAACCGGGTTATTTGAGCCTTTTAATCCAAGGCGGCTGGATTCGCCGTAGATCCATTCAGCCCCCACTCGACCGGGACCACATATAACATGATCTGCATAATAGGTATCACCTGAAGCTAGCCGCACTCCGCTAATTTTTCCATCCTCAGAGAGAAGCTCTTCTACAGTGGCATTCATTTGAATATCGATATGCCCGGCCAGCTCATTATACATTTTTTCAAGCACATAATAGCAATTTTCCGTACCAAGATGCCTTATTCTAGCAGGTATGAGACTGAGTCCTGCTGCTGCAGACTGTCGCTCCATTTCTTTGATTGCTTCGGTATCGGTTCCGTATACAATATCAGAAGCACCAAAAAAACGGTAGATTTCATCGACTTCATTGATTAATTCTTCAACCACATTTTCATCTACATATTCACCTAAAAGTCCACCAAAAGCAGGAGTCAGGGTCAATTTTCCATCGCTAAAGGCCCCTGCCCCTCCCCAACCGCAGGTAATCGCGCATGGTTCGCAGCGAAGACAACGGCCGTATACCTTTTGGTTTCTACAAGATCTCTTTTCCAGGGGGGAGCCCTTATCAAGCATTAGAACCTTAGCATTGCTGCTTTTTTTTAACTCCAAAGCAGCAAATATGCCGGCCGGGCCGGCACCTACGATAATCACATCATATTTTGATTCTGGCATAGCTGGCTTCACCCTTCCTGACTCGATGGCTCGCGGGCAATGTTAGCAAATTTAGTATAACGATCAAGGAAATACAATTCCACCAGGCCGGTAGGCCCGTTTCTTTGTTTTGCAATATTAATTTCAGCTATATTGCCTTTATCAGAATCCTTATTATAGTACGATTCCCGGTAAATAAACATAACCAGGTCCGCATTGGCTTCAATGCCGCCGGATTCCATTAAGTCACTAAGAATAGGCCTTCGATCAGGTCTTTTTTCAACAGCCCTGCTTAACTGGGAAAGCGCCAGTACCGGGATATTTAATTCTTTAGCTAAAGCTTTCAGGGCCCGTGATATTTCTGAAAGCTCCTGCTGGCGGCTTTCAGCGCGAGAAAACCCTCGCATTAACTGTAAATAATCGACAAAAATCGCATCCAGTCCTTTTTCCGCTTTTAGCCTCCGGGCCTTGGCCCGTAATTCCATTACCGACTGCGAGGCCGTATCATCAATATAAAGAGGACACTCACTCAAAGGGCCAACCGCCTTGGTCAATTTCTGCCATTCTTCCTGGGAAAGGTTGCCGCGTCGCATATTTTGTGCATCCACCTGGGCTTCTGCACATAAAAGGCGCTGGGCCAGTTGTTCTTTAGACATTTCCATACTGAAAAAAGCTGTCGGCCGCTTCTCCTTGACCGCAACCTGCTGGGCCATGTTCAGGGCAAGCGTGGTTTTTCCCATACTGGGGCGAGCAGCAACTATAATCAGATCTGAGTCCTGCAATCCAAAGCACATTTTGTCCAGGTCGGCAAATCCGGTCGGCAGCCCGGTGACCCCTTTTTTATCATCATACAATTTTTCAATGCTATCGAATGTTTGCACCAAAACATCCTTCAACGGTGCAAATCCCTGTTGTTTGCCCCGGCGGCCGATTTCAAAAATTTGCTGTTCAGCTTCATCGAGAAATTCATCTACGTTAGGTGGCGCTTCATAGCTACGCGCTACTATTCCCGTGGCTGTTTGAATCAAGGAACGCAGGATCGCCTTTTCCCTGACAATCCGGGAATGGTACTGGACATTTGCTGCAGTCGGCACAAAATTAGCAAGAGTTACCAGGTATGAACGCCCGCCTACTTGATCGAGGCACTGGTTGCGCTGCAGTTCTTCAGATAAAGTCACTAAATCAACCGGTTCACCCTTTTCACTTACCGAAATAATACCGGAAAAAATTTTTTGATGCGCAGTGCTGTAAAAATCTTCCTCGGTAAGCACTTCAGCTGCAGCATAAATTGCCTCTTTATCGATTATCATTGAGCCAAGGACAGATTGTTCAGCCTCTTTGCTTTGCGGAGGGACCCTGTCGCTTACGACAACCAACTGCAACTGCCTCCTTTCATTCTATCTGTAAAGGAATTACTCTTCTTTTTCTACTTTTATGGAAACATCCGCTTTTATTTCCGAATGCAGCTTGACTACAGCAGAATGGCTGCCTATGCGCTTTATCGGTTCACCTGTTTCTATATCTTTTTTCTCCACATTAAAACCTTTTTCAGATAGCTTTTCAGCAATATCTGCAGGAGTAACAGAACCAAACAGGCGTCCCTCGTCCCCGGCGGGCATATGAAATACCAATTCTAACCGGCTTAACTCTTCAGCCTGGGCGCGTGCTTGTTCTTCCATCTGCTGGCTTATTATTTCTTCTTTTTCTCGACGTTTTTCCCACTCCCGCACTCTTGCGGGGGTTGCTTCCACAGCCAGTCCCCGGGGAAATAAGTGGTTCCGGGCATAACCGGGAGCTACATCTTTAAGATCTCCCTTTTTCCCCAGATTTGGCACATCTTCCTGTAGAATAATCTGCACGGCTATCACTCCTTATCAACGGTAAAGTCTCATCAGTATTTTTTATCAACTTACTCCGGTTTTGCAGCTTTTGATAAGTGAAAAATTTACTACACTTCTGCATCTCGCAGACTAAAAACGGTGCCCGGAGTTGTTCCCGACACCGTCAATAGCCGGTTGCTTTATGCGCTATTACTCTGATGTAAACGGCAAAAGCGCCATTATCCTGGCTCTTTTTATTGCCCGCGTCAGTTGACGTTGATGTTTGGCACAATTCCCGGAAATCCGGCGCGGCAGGATCTTACCTCTTTCTGTTATAAAGCGCTTAAGTTTATCATATTGCTTGTAATCTATACTATCAACTTTATCCACACAAAAGCTGCAGATCTTTTTTTTCGGTTTTCTTCCCCGATCTCGCCTCATACAAGCACCCTCCTTTCATTTCTTTAAAAGGGAACATCGTCTCCACTAACCTCATCAAAACCTTCTGTCTCAGTGCTCTCTGGGCCAGGCGCGCTTGAATCATCCGAACTGCGCGGTCTCTCTAAGAACTTCACATTATCAGCTACTACTTCAACAACTTTGCGGTTAACTCCCTCATTATCTTCATATGAACGAACTTGCAGCCTTCCGGTAATTGCCGCAAGTCGCCCCTTTTTAAGGTAATTTGCGCAGTTCTCCGCTTGCTTTCTCCAAACCACAATACGAATAAAATCTGTATCTCTTTCACCTTGCTGATTTGTAAACGGTCGATCAACTGCCAGTTGAAAATTAGTAACCGGCACACCGCTTCCCGCGGTATAACGCAATTCCGGATCATGGGTTAAACGGCCAATCAAGACTACCTGGTTTAGCATTATAATAAGCCTCCAAATATTTATTCAGTCTCGGTTTCTTCTGCCGAGTTCTCAGCTGCTGCCTCTTGCTTGTTTTCAGCACCCGGTTCTTCTTCTACCGCTTCAGTAGTTTCCTGGGCAGCAGGACCGCCTTCAGTCTCGGAAACAGCTTGCTCTGATTGGTCAGCTTCTTCGCTTACCACTGTTTCATACTCTTTTTCTTCAACACGCACAACCATATAGCGAAAAACATTATCGTTAACGCGGAAGAAATGTTCAACTTCTGGAATTATCTCTCCTGAGCCGCTGAAGTAAAGTAAGTAGTAGTGGCCTTCTACATGATCGTCAATTTCATAGGCCAGCCGGCGCTTGCGCCAGTCGACAACTTTATCGACCCGGCCTTGATTGACATTGATGGCTTCTTTTAAACCGTTAATAACTTCTTCATGTTCTTCCGTCTCTAAATCCGGGCGGATAATGAACATGATTTCATAAAATCCCATTATTTATTCACCTCCCTCTGGACTTAAGGCCCCGTAAACGGAGCAGGGATTTACCTGAAACATAATAGCACAATTAACACAACGCGGCAAGCAGTATTTGTTGTAACGATAATCAAAAATTAAAGGATATCCGCTTAAAAGCTTCCGCTTTCTTAAAAAACTTATAAAATCAGCTAGCTACCCGTATTTTCCTGGTACGCAGGATTACGTTTAAGCAGTACCAGAAACCCGTTTATAATTCCGGCAACGGGAACAGCTAAAACCATACCCAGGATACCTGCCAGGCTGCCACCGGCAAGTATTGCCACGATAACAGTGATCGGTTTTAACTTAACAGTGCGCCCCAACACCACCGGGGCAAGAAATATCCCGTCTAAAACTTGCACCACTACGTAAACCAGGATCACTATCAACGGGGAAGGAGTAAGCGGCGAAAAACTTAAGAGAACCGCCGGAACAGCTGCAATGTAAGGGCCGATGTAAAGAATGAAGTTAAATATTCCGGCAATCAAACCCAGCAGAAACGCATAGGGCATCCCGATGAAAAAAAGCACCAGGCCGGTAACTACACCGACAATAAAACAGCGCATTATCTGGCCCCGGATAAATGTCCCCACCGATTCATCAACTATCGAAAGAATCTCTGAAGCCAGGGGGCGGCTTTTTACCGGGATAAGCTCAATCCCTTTTTCCCGGACCGACTGAAAATCATAAAGCAAGTAGAACACCAGGAAAAGGACCAGGAAAAAATCAACCGTCCCGATAATCAACTGAAGTGAGGCTTCGGCTATGTACTCCAGGACCTGGTTGAGGTTCTCAGAAAGACCGATGATGTATTCCCTGGTTTCCTCTTCAATATCAAGAATGATTAACTGCTCAGTAACCCATGAAAGAAATTCTTGAAATCTTTCTACATAATGGGGGAAATCTTCCGCCAGGGCTGTAGCTTCAAAGTAAATCACCGGAATCAACAGGCTGACGGTAAAAGCACAAAACAGCAAAAAGATTAAAAAAACCAGGGCGGTGGCCAATCCATGGCTGATCTTGAACCTGCTTTTAAAGTATAAAAGCAGCGGATACAAAATGTAAACAATCAGCAAGCTGACCAAAATTAAAGCGATCACCCAGGAAAGGCTTTGCAGGAGCCATACTGCTGCGATCACAATAAAAAGCAGAAAAACTAAACGCACTGCCAGGGACCACTGTTTATCCAAAAATGCCACTCTCCAAGCTACCAGGATAACTTAAACATTTTGTGTCTGCTCAGCAGTTGCAACACTTTTAATTTAATCGCGGAACCGGAAGAAAAGGACTTCGCCATCTTTGACCGGGTAATTTTTGCCTTCAACCCGGCTTACCCCTTTTTCTCGGGCTTTTGTCAGGCTGCCTTCTTCCAACAAAGTATGCCAGCCGATAACCTCAACATTAATAAAACCACTGGCCATGTCAGAATGCACTTTCCCGGCTGCCTCCACTGCCGGAAGGTTTTCCGGCACCACCCAGGCCCTGGCTTCATTGCCTTTTACGGTGTAGAACGTAGCCAGCCCCAGGTGTTTATAACAGGCTTGGAGTAGCTCCTCGTTGCGGCTTTTCTGTAGACCATATGCTTCCATAAAGGGCCCTCTTTCTTCCGGGGGCAGATCAGCCAGTTCTGCCTCTAAACTGGCACACATTGATATAACGGGACTGTTTGGGGGAAAAAGGGAAACCTCCGGATATAAAAAGTTATCCTCGGGCAGGTTATAAACATAGACCATTGCCTTGAGAGTCAACAGGGGCAGCTGATCCAGGATCTTTTTTTCTTCCCGGGAAAACTCAAGTTCCCGCAGCGGGTAACCCCGGTTAAGATAGTCCTCAAGGCGAGATAAAAGTTCCAGCTCAGCCTTGGCGCCTTTTTCACCGCTTTTTAATTTGGGCTCCACTTTTTGACGTCTTCTATAAATAACCTCGAGGTCGGCAAGGTTTAATTCAAGATTAACGATTTCAATTTTTGAACCCGGTCTGGCAATATCTTCACCGGTGCCTTCGAAACCACCAACCACATGGATAAGAAGATCAACATCCCTCAAGTGTCCCAAAAACTGGTTGCCCAGGCCCTCACCCCGGCTGGCCCCTTCTACCAGTCCGGCTACATCATATACTTCAATAGTAGCAGGAGTAACTATTTCTGAGCTACAAAGTTCTGCAAGAGCACTCAACCGTTGATCAGGCAGGGGTACAACTGCTTTGTTCGGATCAATCGTAGAAAACGGGTAACTTTCAATTGTCACATCAAGTGCAGTCAATGCTTTAAACAAGGTGGACTTACCGGCATTCGGCAGCCCGACTATCCCACAGCTCCAAGCCATAGCCAAGCACCATCCTCTTATCCTGGTCCAGGATTATTGCCGGAAATAACGTTTTTTACTCTCCGTTCGAAGCGAGAACGCGGCATCAATATACTGCGCCCGCAATGAGTGCATTTAATCCGAAAATCCATGCCTACCCTAATAATTTCCCAGCAATTAGCACCGCAGGGGTGTCCTTTTTTCATTTCTACCAGCTGACCGACATGGTATTTCGTCATGCGCTGTATTCACCGACCCAAAAACCCCTTTACAGTTCTTTAAGGGCTTTATTGATTTGTTCAAAGACCTCGTCAATGCTTTTGTTCCCGTCAATAAAGCTGACTAAACCCTTGTCCTGGTAAAATTTTACAAGAGGCTCAGTTTGCCTTTTATATACTTCCAGCCTTTCTTTGACTGTTTCCAGGGTATCATCATCCCTTTGGTACAAGTCACCGCCGCATTGGTCGCATACATTGCGCACAGCCGGGGGGTTAAATTTAAGATGATAATTCGCCCCACAATCACTGCAAACCCGTCGCCCGGTTAAACGTTCAATAAGTTCATTCTCGTCAACATCAACTAAAAGCACCCGGTCGACCTTTGCGTCAATATCCGGGAGCATCTGATCCAGAAAGATAGCCTGATCGACTGTCCTTGGAAAACCATCTAAAAGAGCTCCATTGGCACAATCAGGCTCTTGTAAACGTTCCCTCACTATTTCAACCACCAAATTATCGGGCACTAACTGGCCCTGATCCATGTACTCCCTTGCCTTGCGACCCAAGGGGGTTTCTTCCTTTACTGCTTTCCTGAGAATATCACCTGTAGAAACGTAAGCAAGATCATGGTCATTAACAATTTTTTCCGCCTGGGTCCCCTTACCGGCTCCCGGTGGTCCTAATAGAATAATCAGCATATCAATACCTCACTTTTCTGGACTACAAAATTTGAGATGAAAACTTGATACAAATTAATAAATTTCTCTTTTCAACTGATAAATCCTGCTAAATTAATGATCCAGGTTAGTTTAACTTAAAAAGAAAAGAAGCACGGCTTTAAATTACGTGCTTCTCATTTTGCCTATTTAAAAATTTACACTTTCCCTTTCTAATAATAACCATTGAGCCTTAAACCGGCTATAATGATTTGTCCTGAGAGGTGCTTTCACCGAAAGCGCTTACTTGCCTTTCCTTATCTTTTATACCCTGTTGATTAGCTGAAGAAGTTTTGTCGGCTTTTCCAAAAACAGATTCTTTTTTACTTGTTTCCTTGACTTCAGCGTCTTTATCTTCTTTGCCTTTATGCTTAATTTCCGCATCCGGCATTTCCATGCTTCCCGCCAATACCGCTCCTGCTTCAACAAGTAACCCATTTACTTTAAATGTACCTATCGCTGTACCGGTCTTTTTTAACTCTAATCTTCCTTCTGCTTCGAGGGTTCCCTCATAATGTCCGGCAATTGTTACATTGCGGGCTTTCAATTCTACCGCTACACTGCCGCTTTCGCCAACAATAACATCACCCTGATTATTAATATTTCCTTCTGCAGAACCATCAATTCGAATTAAGCCATTCCCATTAATAGTTCCACTAAAGCTGGTTTCTTTACCGATCACCGTATTGACTTTATCCGTAGGTGTTTCAAGATTATCTTTTTTAAACAAAGCCTGATCCTCCTTAATTTATTGCTCCTTCATGTAACTTCTTGGATTAACCGGAGATCCATCGTGGTGTACCTCGTAATGAAGATGCGTCCCCGTTGTTCGTCCGGAACGTCCCATATAACCGATAGTTTGTCCTCTTTCTACCTCATCACCCTTATCCACTGCAAACCCGTCAAGATGCGCATAAAGAGTCTCATAGCCGTTCCCGTGACAAATGATCAAAACATTGCCCAGGCTACCCCTGTAGCCGGAAAATGTTACTTCTCCATCTGCGGTAGCCCATACTGAAGAACCATGCGAACCGGCTATATCAACCCCGCTATGGAATTGATAGCCATCGCCGTAGGGAACCGATCTCGCCCCGAACCCGGAAGTAATCCGGCCCCGGGCAGGCCAGATCGAAGGCATTGCCCTCTTTTCTTCAACATATCCACCTACCGCATCAAGCATCCCTGATCGCTCGGGCAATTTATTTTTTAAAAAACTAATATTTTCCGCAGCTCGATCAAGGACACCATTTGTAGCGGATCTGCTGCCATAAGATCTTTCACTGGCAATATATCCGCCTTCTTCAACAGCCAGGCTCACGTAATATCCTGCATCAGGTGTGGGATAAGGACCGGAAGGATTTGAAGTAGATTGCTCCTCGATAAGATCCTCCGTATCCGCCTCTATATCGATATCCTCAATGTCGAGTTCAAGCTCATCCTCTTCTACATCGAGCTCTTCTTTTACCACATCAATCAATTCGTCTATATCGTGAATTTGCTCCATAACTCTTTGGGTTTCCACTGCAAGAGCATCAATTTCTTCCTGTTGTGCACGATTAATTTCTCTGAGCTCCTGGGCTTCTTGTGCTTCAGCCGCCGCTTTTAGGTAGGCGTAGCCGAGCACGCTTAGACCGGCAACTCCAATAACCAGTAAAATCACTGCTATTTGCACTACGTATAAAGGAATCCTTAGACTATAAGTCGCCTCTTCGGTATGTGGAACTATCATTATAGTAAAGCAGCGTTTTTTCTTCGATGTCATCTCCACAAAAACCCCTTTAAGAATAAAATCGGGTGCAAACAAAAACACCAGCAAAAATGGCATTTCGCCCCCCGACAATAAACACGTGGCTATTATAACATATATCAAGAAACCGGAAAACCTGCATGAAAAGTACCAAAGCTAACTCGACTTAAGATTTTATCCAGAAAGGCAGTTAAAATACACCCTTTTCACGGAAGTTACCTTTAATCTGCTTAAGGTAATGCCTGTAGCTGCTAGACCCTCGTGCTGGAACTTGGGCTGGCGCCGGATTATCGCGGACAAAGAAAGCAACTTCAGCTGCTGGCTTTCGCTTTGGTTGACCTTTAGCGTTTCCCGTCGATGGCTCAGCTCTCACTGACCATTACAACCACTTTTTTAAGCAATGCCGCCTGTTCAAAATATCGCACGCTTGAGCAGTAACAGGTAAATAAAATTTTTTAGGGCAGAAAAATTGTTTCACGTGAAACAATTTACAAGTTCCACTTAAATACCTTCGGGAAGCAGCTTGGCAACCAGGCGCTCCAGGTCTTCCTCACCATAATAATATATTTCGATAGTCCCACCCTGCTTGCCTTTCTTTATCTTTACCTTGGTCCCTAGGTTGCGCTGCATCTGCAATTGTATTTCCGCCTGTAATGGATCTTCTTCGGCAGGTTGTGCCTCTTTCTTGTTTTTGCCTCCACGGTCATTGATCTCTGTTGCAATCTTCTCTGCCTCCCTGGCAGATAGATTGCTCTGCATAATTTGCCTGGCCGCTTCTTCCTGTTTTTCAGGATTGGTAATTGAAAGTAACGGGCGGACTTGTCCCGGGGTCATTTTATTATTGTATAAAGCATCCAAAACATTCTCCGGCAAAGCTAGCAGCCGAATACTGTTGGCAATTGAAGGCCGGCTGCGCCCAATTCTTTGCGCTAATTCTTCCTGGGTATAATCATATTCTTTCATCAGCCGCTTGTATGCCAATGCTTCTTCAACCGGGTTTAAATCCTCTCTCTGCAGGTTCTCGATGAGAGCGATCTCAAGCATGGTTTTTCTGTCTACCGGCCTGATCACAGCCGGCACAGTATGCAGGCCGGCCAACCGGGCCGCCCGGCACCGCCTTTCGCCGGCTACCAGGGTATAGCCACCAGCTTCCCCTTCCGGGGAAACCACTACGGCCTGGATAATCCCGTGCTCTTTAATAGAAGCCGCCAATTCATTTAGTTTTTCTTCATCAAATTCCCTACGCGGTTGAAATGGGTTGGGATTAATTTGATCCAGGGGGATTTCATTTGTTTCCTGGGAACTTTCAGTCACTTCAGGAATCAGGGCTCCCAGGCCCCTTCCTAAACGTTTTTTTTCACTCATTTTTCAAAACCTCCCGGGCCAAAGCAAGATGTAGTGATGCTCCCTTACTGCGGGGATCATATTCAAGAATGTGTTTGCCATAGCTGGGAGCCTCGCTTAACCGAACATTTCGAGGAATTACTGTATTATAAACATAATGTTTAAAATAGCCCCTTACTTCTTCAGCAACCTGTTCTGATAAGTTTGTCCTGGTATCATACATGGTCAGGACTACCCCTTCAATGTTAAGGCTTTCATTTAAATGTTTCCTCACAATGTTTATGGTATTCATTAACTGCCCCAGGCCTTCCAGGGCATAATATTCACATTGTATGGGGATCATCACCCCGTGCGCCGCATTCAGGGCATTTAGGGTTAAGAGACCAAGAGAAGGAGGGCAGTCAATTATAATAAAATCGTACTCATTTATGACCGGTAAAATCGCCTTTTTCAATTTTTCTTCTCTTGAAACCACTGATACTAATTCAATCTCGGCCCCGGCTAACTGAATTGTAGCGGGGGCAACCTCTAAATTTTCCCAGTCTGTATTTAATATTATTTCTTTTAAGGGCGTATCATCGATCAAGGAGTTATAAATGCAAGTTTCGATATTTTGCTTTGTCAACCCAATTCCACTGGTCGCGTTTCCTTGCGGGTCTACATCGATTAAAAGTGTGCTTGAGCCCATTTTTGCCAGCGACGCACCCAAATTTATTGCAGTAGTGGTCTTGCCAACTCCTCCTTTTTGGTTTGCCAATGCTATAACTCTTGCCATTAATTATCTCTCCAATCATTATCCTGTTTCGTGTTTGCTCAGACTAAAATTTAGCATAGCTCTCCCTGGAGATTAGCCCTATTGCTTTTTATTACTTGACTGCAGCATATCCCTGGTTAAGCGAATTTTTACTTCGATGTAATCAGAATCCACCGTTTCTTCCACTTCAGGGTATAACCCCGATTTTTGAATAACCGATACGGCATCCCTTATTGTATTCAATACTATTCTCATATCCCTGACAATTGGTTTTGATCTCTTTAATTTTCTCTTGCTGCCGGCTTCAGTCATTTTTTCGATTTTCTTTTCGGCCTGGCTTACAGTCAAGTTATTTTGACTTATTTCTTCAATCATTTTGATCTGCTCTTCTTCCGACTCCAATCTGAGCAAGGCTCTTGCATGACGCTCAGACAAACCTTTTTCCACTAATTTCTGGCATACCGATCCCGGTAGTTTTAGCAGCCTGATTTTATTGGCAATGGTGGATTGACTTTTACCCAACCTTTTAGCCAGCACTTCTTGAGTCAGGTTAAAATTTTTCATCAAGCTGATATACCCGTTTGCTTCTTCGATGATATTCAGATTTTCTCTCTGCAAGTTCTCAATCAAGGCCGTAGTAGCCATTTCATGATCCGAAAGGCTTTTTACAGCAGCAGATATTTTTTTCCAACCAAGCTTTTTACATGCCAGGTACCTTCTCTCCCCTACAACCAGTTGATATCCATCCCCCATCCGGCGCACCACGATGGGTTGAATCAGGCCGGATGATTTTATAGACCTGGCTAACTCATCAACTTTTTCAGGGGCGATATCTCTCCGCGGTTGAAAAGGATTTGGCTTGATCTTTTCAATTTCTACTGCCAATACGTTGTCTGTAGTTGGTTCAACTGCAGCAGCTGATAAATTATTACCTCTAAATTCGCTCATCATATCAACGTCCTTCTTTAATTCTCTGCTTAGTTAATTTGACAAGACTGGTTTCTTTCCTTCCTAAAATCTTGCCTTTTAATTATTTAGTAAGAACTTCTTTAGCAATTGTTTCACGTGAAACATTTTTTGCCTTAAATTAGCTGCCGCTCAGCGGCACTTGTTTTTTGCTGAACCATTGCTGTTAAAACGGTAGCAAATGACGCTGCGGCTAAGGTATTTACCGGTCGGCCTGCATGGAAGCAGGCCGGAAGAGGCCTAAAGCCTTAGATGGCGAATGCTAAAGCGTAACCAAAGCGAAAGCCTGAAAGCTTTAGTCGCTGCCATTACCCTCAGGTGAGCCGTCACCAGTCCAAGGGCGGCACGGATGTGCAGGCCCTTATGTTATAGGTCGCTTCTATGTTATAGGTCGCTTCTCCGGCCTGCCTTCTTTTCTCGGATATCCTTCAGGGGTAGATTTTATTTTTTCCAACAGGATCAGCTTTCTTTTTTCTCCCGACGGAAGGTTATAATCCCAGTTATCCTGAGGTGTTCCCCCGCAAACCTGCAATGCTTTAGTTGCCCTGGAAAACTCCTCCTCTCCCTGTGGCCCTTTATATAGCAACACCTTCCCATGCAACCTCGTTAACGGAAGAGTTAACTCAGCGAGGGCCGGTGCTTCCGCAACCGCTTTGCCCAGGACAAGATCGAATGTTTCTCGCCATTCAGGATCCTGTCCATAGCTTTCTGCTCTGCCATGTAAAACGTGTACCCCGTTCAAGTTAAGTTCGTGGATAACCCTTTTTAAAAAGTTGACTTTTCTTTTATTGGAATCCATCAAAAACAGCTCTATTTCGGGAACGCATATTTTTAGAGGCACTCCCGGCAGACCTCCACCTGTCCCCAGGTCGAGCACTTTTGCACTATTTAGCGGCAAGCCCAGCTTCAAGGGATAGATTGAATCATATATTTGTTTGTTCACTATTTCTTCAACGGTCTTTTCTCCTGTAATTCTAATCTTTTTTAATCCATCCCACAGTAATAATATATAATGCGCCAGCTTTTTCTCTTTCTCTGGTTCCAGTTTTATTGCCATATCCTTCAACATTTTTTCTACTAGCTTCTCTATTTTAGCGGTCATAGCACATCTCCAGCTTTCTATTTGCCCAGGCAAAACTCACTGAATATCTTATCGAGCAGTTTTTCATTAACCGTTTCGCCAGTTATTTCTCCCAGGGCTTCATTGGCATGTTGCAGCTCCAGGCTTACCATTTCCAGGGGATCGCTTGCCAGCGCATTTAATGCATTGCTTAAGCATGCAATTGCATCCTTTATTACCTGCTCGTGTCTTACCGATACAATTACCGGGCTTTCACTGCCAGGTTCCATAATCTGATCAAGCTGATCTGTTACGGCATTTTCCAAATCCTTGATCCCCTCTTTTTTGATAGCAGCTGTTTCTACTACTTTCGCTTCCGGGCACTGCCGGGCCACTTCATCGGGATGGACTCTTCTTTCAAGGTCCGCTTTGTTGATCGCCACCACCATGGCCTGCTCCTTATGTTTTAGTGAAGCGATCTCTTGATCAGCTTCGCTCAACTTTTTTGATCCGTCGGTAACCATAATCAAAAGTTTCGCCTGCTCAGCAGCTTTTCTGGATAATTCGATACCCTGCTTTTCAACCGGATCATCTGTCCCCTCCTGGATACCTGCAGTATCAACCAATTTTATGGGGTATCCCCCGAGATTCATATACCCTTCGAGTATATCTCGTGTAGTCCCGGGTATCTCATGGACTATTGCCCTTTGTTGTTGTAAAAGAGCATTTAAAAGGGAAGACTTCCCTACATTTGGTTTGCCGATAATCGCTACTGAAACCCCTTCTTGAAATGCCCGGTTTCTTTCTACTCCCTGCAAAAGCTCCTCTAATTGCTGCTTTATCTCTTCAAGTTCATCTTCTAGCGCTGGATAATCAAATGTTTCTTCCGCAAACTCTTCAGGATAATCAAAAGATGCTTCCAACGGGGCTCTTACTCGAACAATCATCTCTTTTATGTGTTCTATTCTTTCATTTAATTCTCCCTGCAGGCCTCTTGCAGCTGTCTTCACTGCTTCCTCGGATCGAGCCCTCGTCATGTTTAAAACGGCTTCTGCCTGGCTTAAATCTATTCTTCCGTTAATGAACGCTCTTTTAGTAAACTCACCTGGTTCTGCAGGTCTCGCACCCGATTCTAAAACAAGCCTTAAGATAGATTTCAAAGTAAAGATGCCGCTGTGACAATTTATTTCGACAACATCTTCACATGTATAAGTTTTTGGGGCAGGCATAAAAGAAACCAGTACTTCATCAATTATATTGCCCTGTAAATCTTTTATATAACCATGGTAAAGGTAGCGTGGCCTTGGATAGTCTTTTTCTTTTTCCTTTGGACAGCTAAAAATCTTGTTGATTATATTAAACGCACTCTCCCCGCTTAACCTGACTATCCCAATTCCCCCTTCACCGAGGGGAGTGCTTATTGCTGCAATAGTATCTTTATCCACCAGGGTAATCAGCTCCTTTCCATGATATTTTCCATTAAAAAACCGCCCCTTACCGGGGCGGTCTCTCGCCTGTTAATTTAATGAGGAGTAATAACAACTTTTCGGTAAGGTTCCTCTCCTGAACTATATGTCTTGATCCCTGGAAAATCTTGTAGCGCCAGATGAATTATTCTTCTTTCCTGTGGACTCATTGGTTCCAGGGCTTGTTCACAGTTTTCTTTGCTCACCCTTTGGGCCACACTTTTAGCAAGTTTGCTCAGTGTTTTTTCCCGCTTATCACGGTAATTTTCTATATCTACCACTACCATTTTTTTAAGTCCGCTAAACTGCCTTCTGACGATTACACTAATTAAATACTGGATCTCGCTTAAAATTCTTCCCCTGCGGCCGATCAATATTCCTGCTTTTTCCCCAAATATTTCAGCTTTTAGTTTTTCATCGTCTTCAGTTACATGGACACTTCCTTCAATATCCATGTACTTCAGCATATCCTTAATATACTTCTCTAAATATTCCTTTTGGTCGCTTAAAGGTTTTACCACTACCCTGGCATTCTTACTGCCAATTATGCCCAGGATCCCTTGCGAAGGTTCCTCTTTCACTTCAACTTTAGCGTTATCTTTTTTTATGCCAAGTTCAGTAAGGGCATTTTCAACCGCCTCGTCTACTGTACGTCCGGTTGCCTCTATTTCATTCATTTTTTACCCTTCCCTTTTTTCTTTTTCTTCTTGGTTTTTCCGTCATTTATTGTTTCTGATTTACTGCCTTCGCCTTCCTTCTTTTTAGAAGTCGTTTTAGCCTGTGCAGGCTCGTATTCGGCAAATCCTTTAAAAAAGTCTTCTTCTTTCTTTTTCTTCTCCTCTTTCTTAGGCTTTTCCTTACTTTCTGTTTTATTTTCACCCTTGTTTGCTGCTTTTCCTTCTACAGCCTTGTTGCTTCCTCCCACAGCCTTAGTTTTACCTTCTACAACAATAACCTCTTCTTCTTCTTTACCCCTTAATTGATCAATATAGTTGATCAACCTGTGCTGTCCCAGCTGGATAATGTTATTAAAGGTCCAGTATAATACCAAACCGATCGGAAAGCTGAAGCTAAATACGGTAATCATGCCCGGCATCAAGTAAAGCATCATTTTCTGGCTGCTTTCGGCCGGCATAGATATTTTTGAGTAAAAATAAGTAGTGCCCCCGGCAATTAAGGGGAACAAGTAATAAATCCCTTCACTGGTAAAATTTACTGTAAGCTGGGTAACTAGAGCAGCCGGGTCTTCAAAAATTTGAGTAGGCATCACCAGCAGGTTAATAAATTCTGCTGAGGGAAAAAGGAATGGACTGAATGCTTCACCGATTTTAGTTTCAATAATATCCGGGGCCCTCAACAACCTGAATATACCGATTAATATCGGGAATTGCACCAGCAGCGGGAGGCAGCCTGACAGCGGGTTCATTTTATTTTCCCGCATGAATTCCGTCATTACCTTATTTTGCTTTTCTTTGTCGTTTTTATATTTTTCTTGTATTTTCTTTATTTCAGGCTGCAGCTTTTGCATCCGTCTCGTAGATTGAATTTGTTTGTTATTTAAAGGAAAGGTTATTATTTTTACTATTAACGTCAAGATTAAAATCGATGCCGCAAAATTTGGGACAACTGAGTATATATAACTTATTACATCGCCAAAAAAAAGCGCAATTGTTTCAATCATCTATTCTCCTCCTAATATCATTTCATTCGACCGGGTGGTATCCGCCCGGATTAAAGGGATGGCACCTTATAATTCTATTAAAGCCCATTAGCAATCCCTTACCGGGGCCATATTTATTAACAGCCTCATATGTATACTGTGAACAAGTAGGGTAAAATCTACAAACCTGTGGTTTTAAAGGGGATAAAAATATCCTGTAAAACCTGATCAGCGCCAGACAGATTATTTTTGCCGGGCGCCCGCTATCCTTTGATCCTCTTTTTTCTGAATTAAGTTTTTCTTCCGGCAAAGATTATACAACTCCTTGCTTGCCTCATGAAAAGTTACATCTACTGCCGGTTTTCGTGCAATCAATATAAAGTCATACCCTTGATGTAGCTTATTCTCTAACTGGTAATAAGCTTCCCGGTATATTCTCTTGATTCTATTCCTGACTACACTTTTACCAACTCTTTTGCTAATGGAAAACCCGATACGATTATAACCTAATTTATTGGGGCAGTAATAAAGGACAATATTTCTTGACACTACTGTCTTGCCGTGTCGATAGACCCGCCTGAATTCCCAGTTTTTCTTTAAACGCAAAGTAATTTCGCACCTTTCAGGCGCTTATATTTTTACGCATTCTCTTTCTTCTGTTCCTGATTATATTTCTGCCACCTTTTGTTCTTTTTCTTTTCAGGAAACCATGCACTCTTTTTCTTTTTCTTTTTTTCGGTTGATATGTTCGCTTCATATTATCTCCTTTGCCAAAAGGTTGTTTTTTTGTTTGAATCAAAGGAAATTATACAGTAATCCAAGCTACACTGTCAAGGTAACAGAAACCCTTTTTCTCCTGATATTTTCGATTATCTTCACATTGCGTTTACAATTGCTTTTAAAATAATTTTAAGCCCTTTATATTTCCTTTGCAGTTGCTGTGGATATCTGATAATATATCTTTGCAGATGGGAAAAGCCCACAGATACTATTGATTTATCCACATAACTTGTTAATAACTTTGTTATTATGTTGATAACATCCTTTTTTCTTGCTCAAATTGGAGGTTCTATCTATGAACAGCCACCTTAATGAAATATGGCAACTTATTCTTTCCGAGTTGAGTAAGGAATTATACAAGCCCAGTTTTGAAACCTGGTTTAACTTAACTAAACCAATTTCTCTTGAAAACAATTGTCTTGTTATAGAGGTGCCCAACGATTTTACAAAGGAATGGTTTGAAACTCGTTATAAAACCCAAATTATCAATGCGCTTAAAGAAATAACTTCCGAAGATTATACTGTAAATTTTGTTATAGCGGCCGAATTCGATGACGACGAAAAAGAAGAGCAGGAAGTTCAGGGTCTTCCTTCACACTTTGAAAGATCATCCCATGATAATTCGCTTCAGCCACAGGGTGCTGAATCTCAGGAAACTCAGCAGGGTGCAACAAATAATGAAAACAGTGATGATAGTTACTTAAAAAATAAATTCATTTCCTCTTTTAATCCCCGCTATACCTTTGATACCTTTGTGGTCGGTGCTTGTAACCGCCTTTCCCATGCTGCATCCCAGGCTGTAGCGGAAAGTCCGGCCCGGGCCTACAATCCTTTATTTATCTATGGAGGGGTCGGTCTGGGCAAAACTCATCTTCTTCACGCTATTGGACAGTATACCTTGATTAATCACGGTTTTTCCCGGGTCTTTTACTTTTCCTCCGAAAAGTTTACCAATGAATTTATTAACGCAATCAGGGATAATAAAACTCTTGAATTTAGAAATAAATACCGTAATATGGACATCCTTTTAATTGATGATGTTCAATTCTTGGCCGGCAAGGAACAAACTCAAGAGGAATTTTTCCATACTTTTAATGCTCTACACGACAATAACAGGCAAATTATTATCTCCAGCGACCGTCCGCCTAAAGAAATCCCCACTCTTGAAGATCGTTTGCGTTCCCGTTTTGAATGGGGTTTAATCACAGATCTTCAACCCCCTGATTTAGAAACCAGGACAGCTATCTTGAAAAAAAAGGCCCT
>SL_8KL_010_SEDDRAFT_10000555_pt1 | contig 32636 bp, 31 predicted proteins | sample SodLakKL_010_SED_4_FD_11160 | JGI IMG/M metagenome (IMG submission 11160)
CCAGGATGGATAGTGCATGACATTAACATTGCCAAGTTTGAAGCTTATGGACTGGAGGAACACTTTGAAATTTTTAACCCCGGTTCCGATGCTGCACTGGCGACTGCTTTTGTAACCGCTTATCAGCGAGGCGAACCGATTATCGGTTATTATTGGGAACCTACCTGGTTAATTGGACTTCTCGACCTGACCATGCTGGAAGAACCACCTTTTGATCCCGAACAGTGGGAAGAAAATAGGGGAACCGCATTTAATCCCTGCCCCGTTCACATCGCAATAAATCCTAGTCTTGTTGAAAAATCACCGCAAATGGTTTCCTTCCTGGCTCACTATGAAACTACAATGGAACAGAATAACGAAATCCTTGCTTATATGAGAGAAGAAGAGGCTTCCATTGAGGAAGCGGCGCTGTGGTTTTTTGATAACTACCGTCACGTATGGCACCAATGGTTTGTCCAGGACAGCTTAATAGAGAAAATTGAAGCGGCAGTTGCCGAGGAGCTTGGAAACTAGTGACCCAGCAGGCAATTGAGGTAAAAGGCCTGTGGAAGGTCTACGGACCTAAAAAAGAAAATGTTCCCCTAGACCAGCCGGATAAATTATCCAAGATGGAAGAAAGCCGGGAAGCGGTAGTTGCAGTCAGAGATGTTTCCTTTTCTGTAAACGCCGGTGAAGTGTTTGTGGTAATGGGGCTTTCCGGTAGCGGAAAGTCAACTCTGATCAGGTGTTTGATGCGGCTGGTGGAACCCACAGCGGGAACCATTAAAATGAACGGGGAAGAAGTTACTTCCCTGAATAACCAAGAACTAACTCAATTCCGGCGGAATTCGGCGGCCATGGTGTTCCAACACTATGGCCTCCTTCCCCACCGGACTGTCCTGGAAAATGTTTCATTTGGTTTGAATTTAAAAAAGGTTCCCCGCAAAGAGCGGGAAGAACGGGCCATAGAACTGTTAAATACAGTTGGCCTGGACGGCTGGGAAGCTTATTATCCCGCTAACCTGAGTGGAGGGATGCAGCAAAGGGTAGGCATCGCAAGAGCCCTGGCATCGGATCCGCCGATTCTATTGATGGATGAACCTTTCAGCGGCCTCGACCCCCTGATCAGGCGGGAGATGCAGGAAGAAATGGTGGCCCTCCACGAAAAAACTCATAAAACAATATTCTTTGTCACCCATGACCTGGATGAAGGCATCCGTCTGGGTGATAGAATGGCAGTTATGCGGGACGGGTTATTCGTCCAGGTTGGTACACCCGAGGAAATTCTGGAAAATCCAGCCGACGATTATGTTGCCAGATTTGTTGAAGATAAGAAAGAACTGTTCCAGGAAGCGAAAAAAGAGCATGGGGATGATGAGAATAGAGAGGGGATGACCGAGGATGTTTCCTGAAACCTGGGAGTTTCATATCGCTGGTTGGATCAATGATTTTACAAACTGGTTATTAACAACGTTTACCGCTTTTTTTGATGGTCTTTCTGGAATTATCCTCTCCCTTCTTTTAAATATCCACTCTGGCCTGGAAGCTATCCCCTGGTGGGTTTATATTCTGGCAATTGCCCTGACCTCATATTTTACTACAAAAAAAATAGGCCTGTCAGTTGTTTTAAGTTTACTGCCCATTGCAGTTGGTCTTTTTGGACTCTGGGATCTGGCCATAGAAACAATTGCTATTGTCCTTACTGCCGTTGTTATCGCTATTTTAGTTGGGATACCCAACGGGGTCCTGATGGCCGAATTTAATAGAATAGAAGGCCTTGGGAGACCAATTCTTGACGCCATGCAGACCATGCCCAGTTTTGTTTACCTGATTCCGACCATGATGCTTTTTGGTTTGGGGAAGGTGCCTGCGGTTCTGGCAACTGTTGTTTATGCAGTTCCCCCGGTAATCAGGCTGACCAATCTTGGTTTGCGGCAGGTATCCCAGGAAGTGCAGGAAGCGGCTTTGGCCTATGGAGCTACCCGTTTTCAACTCCTGAAAGAGGTTCGTATACCCCTGGCCATGCCTTCCATCCTTGCTGGTGTTAACCAGACCACAATGATGGCGCTGGCGATGGTGGTAATTGCCTCCATGATTGGTGGAGGAGGTCTGGGTTATGAGGTTTTGGTTTCAATCAATAGGATTGACGTTGGGCGCGGCTTTGAAGCGGGAATTAGCGTTGTTATTCTTGCGATTGTTATTGATAGGCTTACTCAGGGTTTTGCGAAACGCTTCGAACCCCCCAGCAACTAATATTAAAAAGTGCCTGTTTTTACAGGTGCTTTTTTTATTTTTGGGGGATGGCGATTTCGGTGGGGTTAATTATCTGTTTCTCTTTAATTTTGCCAGCGGAACTAAACTGTGATAAAATATTTATTAATATACAGTAATTTTTAATAATTATAGGAGGGGTTAAGATGATCTGTTCCTACGCCGCCATGGAAAAAGAAAAACTGGACTCTTTGCAAAACCTGGAAAAAGATCTGGGGGCAATTTTGCTTGCCTTTTCCTGCAAGGTAGTTAAACCGGCTCAATTATCCTCAGAACAGCTGGAAAAGATTAAAGAGCTGGAAAAGGAGCTGGGGGTAGTAATTGTAGCTATTTAATACCAAAGGAAATATTCCAGGAAATTAATTGCCCGGCAATAAGAGTCGGGTTTCTTTGTTTTATCAGATCTTGAAGCCGCGGGAGAAGGATCATTAAAACAAGAATTGTTGACTCCGGAACCTCCCTATGGTAAAATAACTCCAAATAGGCAAGGAGCAGGACGAGTACCCGTTTTTGTTTCTCCAAGCGAACCGGGGGTGGTGGGAGCCCGATAGAGAGGAAATGGGGAAAATCACCTGGGAGCTGCAGGCTGAAAGTTTAGTAAGTCTGCCGGAAGCCTCACCGTTAACAGGGGAAGGGCATTTAAGTGCCTGCTTGAGAGGGCTAATAAGCCAATTAAGGTGGTACCGCGGGAAACCCCGTCCTTAATTAAAAAGGATTGGGTTTTTTTATTGCGAGCACTATGTAAAGGAGGAAGAAGGATGTTTAAAGAAGTTCCCGCCAAGCCAGAATTTCCAAAACTTGAGAGGCAAATTTTAAAGTTCTGGGAAGAGCAACAAGTTTTTAAAAAACTCCAGGAAAAAAATAAAGGAAACAAACACTATTCTTTTATTGACGGCCCAATTACTGCCAATAACCCCATGGGGGTCCATCACGCCTGGGGCAGAACCTACAAAGATGTTTTCCAGCGCCACCGGGCAATGCATGGTTTTGACCAGAGGTTTCAAAATGGTTTTGATTGTCAGGGCCTCTGGGTAGAAGTTGAAGTGGAGAAAGCACTGGACCTGAATTCAAAAAAAGAAATAATTGAGTATGGACTGGAAAATTTTGCCGGGGCCTGCCGGGAGAGAGTTGAGAAGTACGCAGGGATCCAAACCGAACAATCTAAACGTTTGGGGCAGTGGATGGATTGGGATAACTCTTATTTTACAATGGATGATAATAATATCGAGCATATCTGGCATTTTCTGAAAGTTTGCCAGGATAAAGACCTATTATACCAGGGGGACAGTGTAATGCCCTGGTGTTTACGTTGCGGGACTTCTCTTTCCCAGCACGAGCTGGCTGATTCCTATAAGGATATGGTCCACCCTTCGGTTTTCATCACCCTGCGGATAAGTGACCGGGAAAATGAATATTTTTCTGTATGGACTACTACCCCCTGGACTCTTCCGGCTAACGTTGCGCTGGCCGTAAATCCAGGACTGGATTATCTCAAGCTGAAAATAGAGGATAAATTTATATGGGTTGCCGAAGAAGCCAGGGAAAGAATCGACGGAGAATATTCGGTTGAAGAAAAAGTCAAGGGAGAAAAGCTCCTTGGGCTGACCTACCGTGGGCCTTTTGATGAACTACCTGCCCAGAAGGGAATTGAACACCGCGTAATTTCCTGGGATGAAGTAAGCGGTGAAGAGGGTACAGGAATTGTTCATATTGCTCCTGGTTGTGGAGCTGAGGACTATGGTTTAAGTCAAGAACACAACCTTGATATTATTGCTCCCATTGATGAAGCCGGGGATTATTATGATAATTTTGGATTTCTTTCCGGGCAAAACGCTGCAGAAGTAGGGCAGCCAATAATGGATAATCTCGCGGAAAAGGGTTCCCTGTTTAAAGTTGAAGAATACCACCACCGCTACCCGGTTTGCTGGCGCTGCGGGGAAGACCTTGTTTTCCGGCTGGAACAGGAATGGTTTATCAAGGGAGATCCCATGCGGGAACCCATGCTGGCCAATGCCAGGGAGGTTAACTGGCAGCCCGATTATGCGGGCAAGCTGATGGCAGACTGGCTTAACAATATGGGGGACTGGTGCATTTCCCGGAAAAGGTTCTGGGGACTGCCCCTTCCTTTTTACCCCTGTTCCTGCGGAAAAGTAACAATTATATCTTCCCGGGAGGAGCTTGTAGAAAAGGCTACCAATAAAGTTGATGAACTCCCCGAATTACATCGCCCCTGGATCGACAAGTATAAAATAAAGTGTCCTGACTGCGGAGAAGAGGTAGAAAGGATTTCCGAGGTGGGAGATTGCTGGTTGGATGCAGGCATAGTTCCCTTTTCCACACTTTGTTATTTAAATGGAGAGGAAGGGCACAGGTACTGGGAAAAATGGTTCCCCGCTGATTTTGTTGTGGAGATGAGGGAACAGATCCGGCTCTGGTTTTACGCCCAGCTTTTTATGAGCAGCGTTCTGGAAGATACCCCGCCTTACAAAAAGGTAATGACTTATGAAAAAGTTCATGATGAAACGGGAAGGCCGATGCACAAAAGCTGGGGCAATGCTATTTGGTTTGATGACGCAGTTGAAGAGATGGGCGCCGATATCATGCGCTATATCTACACATCTCGCAACCCCAATGCTAATCTCAACTTTGGTTATGGGATTGGCGAAGAAGTCAAGAGGAAACTCCTCACCTTCTGGAATACCTACTCTTTTTTCATAACCTATGCTAAACTCGATGGCTGGAAACCCAGTAAAAACCCCCATCAGGTGCCTTTAAATAAAGATGAACAGGCAGAAAGTTCCTCTGAACTTCTTGACCGGTGGATGATAGCCCGAGTTCAAAAGACCATCGAAGATATGGACCAGGCGCTATGGAGTTATGATACCATGAGGGGTTTACGGAGCATTGATGGATTGATTGAAGATACCTCTCGCTGGTACGTTCGCAGAAACCGCCGTCGCTTCTGGAAAGGAGAAGAGGACGCTGATAAGGATCAGGCCTACCATGTTCTCTATTATACCCTTCTTTCAATTACCAAACTCCTGGCACCCCTGCTGCCCTTTATCACTGAAGATATTTATCAAAACCTGGTCCGGGGAGTTTTATCCGATCAACCTGAAAGTATCCACCTCTGTAATTATCCAGAAGCAGAGAAAGAATGGTTGGATGAAGAATTGCTGCAGGAGATGGATCGGATAGTGAGGGTGTGCAGTGTTGCTCACTCTGCCCGGAATCAGGCTGGGATTAAGGTCCGCCAGCCCCTCAACCTGCTGGAAGTAGCCGGAGACGAAGCCATGAGCCGGGCAATTGAGCGGGGAGAAAGTATAATTAAAGACGAGGTTAATATAAAAAAGATCGAGGTTGTTGCTGACCAAGCTGGTTTTTATGAATTCCGCCTTCAACCTAACTTTGCAAAAGTAGGCGCAAAATTTGGCCCCCTGGTTCCCCAGATCAAAAAAGCCCTGGAGCAAATCGATGCGGAAAAAGCAGTTAAAGCAATGGAAGAAACGGGAGAGCTAATCCTGAATCTAAAAGAAAAGGATGTTAAACTATCGGCAGAGGAAGTTAATATCCAGAAAAAAGCTCCGGCGGATAAAGCTGTTATTGAAGAGGAAGGAGTCCTCGTTGCTCTGGATACGGAAATTTCCCCGGAACTTCTCCGGGAAGGACTGGCCAGAGATATTCTCCGAAACATTCAGACCCTCAGAAAGGACGGCGGACTCGAGGTTGAAACCAGGATCAATATTAATTACCGGGCCGAAGGTCTTTTACAGGAAGTAATGGAAGAGTATGGAGAATATATTAAAACTGAAGCTTTAGCTGATACCCTGGAAAAACGGGATCACATTAACATGTTGATAAAGAAAGAACTCGATCTTGGAGAAGGTCAAATTGAAATTGGCTTAGAACCAGTAAAATAAAGCAAAGCCCCTGCGGGGGCTTTGTTTGCCTTAAAAGAGAGAAAAGTTTTAAAACGATATTCATTTAGCTGGTTGATTTAGATTTTTGTCTTGAGTCAATTTTAGTATACGAGGAGTGGGTGCTTTGAAAGAAAAAATAAAAGAGTTTATTTTCCAGAAAAAGGAGCGCTGGGAAGATGTAGCCCGTTTTATATGGGAAAATCCTGAGTTGGGCCATCAGGAATATAAAGCCCAAAAAGTCCTGGTGGAATTATTGGAAGAACTGGGCTTCAGGGTTGAAAAAGGAACTGCTGGCCTGGAAACAGCTTTCTGGGCCGAGGCTGGCGATAAAAAAAATGGTCCCACCATTGCATTTTTAGCTGAGTACGATGCTTTACCCGGACTAGGCCATGCTTGCGGTCATAACCTGATTGGGGTCATGTCAGTTGCAGCTGCCGCTGCTTTGCGGGAAGTTCTTCCCCTCGATTCCGGGAGAATAGTGGTAATTGGTACTCCCGCAGAAGAGACCGATGGTGGCAAGGTTACCATGGTAGCAAGAGGGGCCTTTTCGGAAGTGGATATTGCCCTAATGGCTCATCCCTCCAGTTCTTATCAAAAAAGCGGAAGTTCACTGGCTCTGGAGGCTATCCAGTTTGATTTTTACGGGCGTTCTTCTCATGCTTCTGCTGCTCCAGAGGAGGGGCTCAATGCCCTTGACGCCCTGGTAAATATGTATAATTCCATAAGTACCCTCAGACAGCAAGTTCCGGATGGAGCAAGAATCCATGGAATAATTGCCCGGGGCGGCGAAGCGGCAAATATGATCCCCGAACATACCCGGGCCCAGTACTACTTGCGGGCCCCAGAATTAGATCAGCTTGCCGATTTAAAAGAGAAAGTAATTAAATGTGCCGAAGGAGGGGCTCTTGCAGCCGGCTGCCGGGTCGAAATATCTAATTATGAAATGGGCTATGCTCCTCTTCGTTCAAACCAGGAACTCAATGAAATTTTTGAAAACAACCTGACTTTTCTTGGAGTTGACAGGGAAGAAATAGAGATCAGCCTTACCAAAGGTTCTGTAGATATCGGTGATGTTAGCCAGGTGGTTCCAGCGATTCACCCCAGTATCAAGATAATGGATGAACCCTATCCCGGCCATACCAGGGAATTTGCCCAGGCCACAAAAAGCCCCCGGGCGATGGAAGGGATGTTGATTGGTGCTGTAGCCCTTGCTTTTACCGGTTTCGATTATTTGACCAGCCCGTCAATCCAAAAGAAGGTTAAAGAAGAATTTGACCGGGAAAAGGAAAAAACCTCTGGTTAATCCAGAGGTTTTTCTATTTAAAAAGGTGGCAGGCGACCCGGCGGTGGGATGTGACTTTTTTCAAGTCAGGGGGATCCTGTGATGGGAAAAGGGCCCGAATCTTTCGGTTTTCATATTCTACATCCAAACAGGCACCGGATAATGGTTCGTTTTGAGCGAACATCAGGGCTTTAATTTCCTCAATTAAATCCTGCCAGGAAAATTCTGAAGTATATGCGGGTTCCAGGAAAAGGTCATTCCCCTGCAAAGCATAACTATGGATTGAATCGTCCAAATGGCTATTTTGTAGAAGCGCTCTCAGGTCAGCCCCGTTCCACCCGCAGTAGGAAAGAGAATCCTCACAGACCGGGTGGAAAGGACAACCGTTAATCTCTTCCCGGAGGCTGAAGGGGGCGGGAAAACTGCAATCCGGAGCCAGTATGGCCCGGGAATAAGGGTGGGAAGGGTTTTCCCGGATAGAATTTTGCGGCCCATCTTCTAAGATTCTATTTTCAAAAACAATCCCCAGTTTATGGGTAAGTTCAAGATCCGTCCGGGTAGTAGTAATAAGGATATTGGTCCGCTGATTTTTAATAATTGATTGCAAAAGATAGATATTCTCCTGGATTAAACCTCGAGGGTTGTTTAAAATCAAAAGCCGGGGTTGGAAAATTGTGGACCATAATAAGAATATATTTAATTCCTGGGCGGGAGTAATTTCCTCCGGGAAAAAAGAGAGAACATTTTCCGGTTGGAGGTAATTATACTCTTTGATTTTTTCCTGGAAACTCTTAAAATTTTGCTTGGTTTTTTTAGGAGAAGAAAGGTGATTGGAGAATAATTTGAAACTTTGTCCCAGAGATTTTTGTGGAAAGAAGGGGGATGACTCGAAGTAAAGAATTTCCCTGGGCTTGAGAAGGCACTGCCGAGTTCCTTTTTCAGGTTTTTCTATTCCGGCAAGCGCTCGGGCCAGGCCATCCGCGGTTTGCTCTCCATCGCAAATAAAAGTCCAGGATTGATTTTGGGCAATATCAATGTCCCAGTCTTCAAGGTGATCCCCAGAGTAATCTTTCAGGGCCAGGATCTTGTAATCGGGGGAAGGGATTTTTAAATCCCGCGAATGGCCTGTTTTTACCCGGGAAATAGAAATAATATCTCCTTTTTTTATCAGGGTATAATCCACGATCAGGGGACTTAAATCGATGTTATTTTGAACTATTTGTAAAAGCGTGGTGTTTTTATCTGCAAACAAAGGGGTCAGTTTTTCAAGAACTTTATTCCGGAAATAAGGGCCTAAATCAACTAAATCGTCCCGGGCGATAATTAAAGAGGGGTTTGAGAGAATAGTCTTGGTCCAGCGAAGAATATTAATCAGGTTTGGGGGAAGATCCTTGGGTTTTAGTTTAAAAAGATCCTGGGGGAAGGTAAAAATCTCTCTGGCGATTATTTGGGCTTCATTCTCCAGTTGTTTTTCAAGAGGAAGGTTGGTTTTGAAAAAATCAACTGGTTGGCCCTGCATCCAAACAGTATCTTCAGGAAGGTTGTTCAATATATTTTCTTTTTGCAGGAGGTAGTTAAACTGATTTGTTGGGTCGGCTAATTGAACTCTTTGCCCTGCGGCAAGGGCAAAGGACGAGATATTAATGGGAAGGTGCGGAGCTTTTTCTCTTTTTAAGTCCCTTATTTCAATCAACATCATTATTCCCCTCCTCAATCAGGATTGAGCAGGCCAGAAATGTAAGAAGAAAAATGATCCCGGGCCACAGGAAATTCCCCCAGTTTTGAGGCCAGTCTGGGTGAAGATAGCCCTGTTTCAGGGCAGTTCCCCAGGTTTCTAATAAGGGGCTTTTGAAGCCGAGGAAGCTACTGGTAGTTTCAACTGTGAGAAGGCAGAGAAAAACCCGCAAAAATGACCGGGCCAAAAGAGAATGGGAAGCAGGTAAAATAATTTTTAAAAAGATGCTCAGATTAGAAAAACCCATAATTTTACCGGTAAACAGGGATGGGTGTCGATTTATTTTTTCCATAAAACGGGATATCCGGGGATAAATTTCCAGTGCTGCAAAACTGATTGAACCGAGGGCCAGGGCTGGGAAAAAGGAATACCCCAAGGCCAATAAAAAAAGTGCCAGTAAGATGGGAGAAAGCCCGGCCCAAAAGGGAAGAAGATTAACCCGGGGGAACAGGGCCAGAATATAAAAAAAAAGGGTCAGGGGGACTGCAAGGCCTCCAGAAATCAAAAGAGTGTTGCGAGTTTTCAGGAAAAAATCCAACCTGTTAATATCGGGGATAAAACTGAAAAAGAATAAAAGGGACAGGAAAATCAGCGCAAAAAGGTTCATGGGAAAGTTGGGGTGTTTTAAGATCCGGATCTTAATTTTTCTTATGTAGGGAGTAAAAAAACTTTTCCAGGAATATTCTTTCATGAGGCCCCCTCCCCCCAGAGGAGTTTTTTTGCTTCATCACCCATGGTAAGAAGCCAGTTTATTAACATAGCCAGGCTTAAAATAGCAACGAATATTACCGCAGTTAGAATATGATCCTGCTGTAGAATACTGTTAAAAAACAGGGGGCCTATTCCGGGCCAGGCAATGACTGTTTCGAAAGCTAAATGGGCACCGCTGGCCATTAAAACGAAAGAAACCTGGGCTGGCCAGGGTCTGGGTGTTCTCAGAAAGTTTATCCCCAGAAATGAATAGTAAAGGAAGGCAATTAAAAAGGGGATAATTGGGTCCTGGGCGGGCCTCAAGCCCAAGTAGGAGCAAAGTCCTACCAAAATCATGGCCCACCAGAAAAAAGGCGCCTTGCTTACTATTCTGGCTGTTAAAATGAATGGAGCAGGCAGCCCTTCTTTCCAAAAGCGGAAAAGGACTGGTAAAGCGAGTAAAAATGCCGGAAGGGCCAGGGAAAGGGTGTTGAATAAGCCGCTGGCGATAAGAGTTGCGGTGGGCAGTCCATACTGTGCCGATTTAATACTATTAACAACCCAGGGGGCAGAGGCAAATTCCAGAAAAGAACCAGCGCTGAAAGAGAGAAGGTCCATGGAGGCCATCCTGATAAAAATCAAGAATAACAGGAAAACCCAGGCCAGCAAAAAGTAAATTGTGATTTTTAGCGGGTTTTTAAAGTATAACATTTCCGCCCCTCCTGTTTAAATTTTAAAATTCCCGTCTTTGTAAATTAATTCCCCGTCGGCAAGGATTTCTCCACCGGTCCGCATGTCACATAATAAGTCCCAGTGAATTGCCGATTGGTTTTTGCTGCCTGTTTCAGGGTACCCGTTGCCAAGGGCAAGGTGGATTGTGCCTCCGATTTTCTCGTCAAAAAGCATGTTCCTGGTAAAATGTTTTATTCCGTAGTTGGTGCCCATGGCCACTTCTCCAACAAACCGGGAGCCTTCATCAGTATCTAGAATGGTCTGGAGCAGGTCTTCTCCTTTTTCGGCTCTGGCTGCAACTACCTTTCCATCAGAGAAGGTTAGCCTGATGTCTTCTATTTCCCGCCCCAGGTATATACCGGGGAAACTGAAGCGGATATGGCCGTTTACCGAGTCCTCGATTGGAGCGGAGAAAATTTCCCCATCGGGGAAATTGTTTTTTCCATCGCAGTTTTCCCATTTTCGCCCTGAAATATTGAGCTTGAGATCAGTGTCCTCTGATTTAAAATGGAGCTCAGAACATTTTTCCAGGTAATCAATATATTTCTGGTGTTGTTCATGGATTTTTTGCCAGGCAGCGATAGGATCGTCTTCATTCAGGAGGCAAGCACTGAAAACAAATTCAGTATATTCATCAAGGGACATGCTTCCCTCCTGGGCGGAGGCGTGAGTTGGATACTGGGTTCCACACCAGCTTAATTCCCCGCGGGCCGCCCGGCTCATAACCGTCTGCATAATTTCTCTGGTTGCTCTCTGGGATTGCCTCATTTTTTCAGGTGGGATATTACTGAGCTCTCTGGTATTAAAAGGAGCTCCAATGCTTAAAAATGCGTCATATTCATCGGCCATAAGCTTCATCATGGGCGAGACATACTCGATCTGGTGGTCGGAACCTTCTTTAAAAATAATTTCCGAAAGCCCGGGTAATTGGATCCTGGGTTCAGGGTAGGCTCCCTTGCGTATAGCTTCCCGAAAAACCTCCTTTATTAGAGGATAGGCGGTATCATGGGAATTGATGGCAAGTTTTTGTCCTTCCTGCAAATCTAGCGAATGGTTAACTAAGACCTGGGCCATTTTGATAATTCGCGGGTCAATCATATTTTATACCTCCTCAGGACATATTATTTTAAATTTCCGGGGAATTACCTCCACCTGCAGGGGTGAGGTCCCATAAATGGAGCCATCAAACATTTTTGGATAGGGGGAAGCAGTAGTAATGGAAATTTCACGGGCCCGGAAGAACTCAACCTGGGGGTGGTTGCGGTGCCCTCCCTTATAAACCCGGGGAAGAAGTCCCAGTAATCCCCCCTTGGAAAGATTATTCATAATGACAACATCCAGCAGGCCGTCTTCGGGGTCAGCATCAGGGGCAACCATTAACCCTCCCCCGGTAAAACGGGTATTAAGAATAAAAAGACCGCTGGCCATTCGAGAGAACCTGTTGCCATCGAGATCCAATTCCATCGGGACTGGCTCTAGAAGGGAAATTGTTTTAATAACGTTATAGGCAATGGCCATTGAACCCCGGAGCATTCCCCTGTAACTGTTGGTTCTTTGCATAACCCCTGCCGGGAATCCAAGCCCTGCAATGATGGAAAAAAGACGGTCAGTGTCTCTTCCCAGGTCAATTTTCCGGATGCTCCCCTGGTTTAGAAGAGCAACGCTTTCCAGTGGAGCAAGGGGAATTCCCATTGTCCGAGCAAGATCGTTTCCAGTACCCAGGGGTATAATACCAAAAGCCGGGCCATCTTCTCCCAGCCCATTGATAATCTCGTTCACGGTCCCGTCTCCCCCTACTGCGCATACGGCATCAAAACCTTCTTTAGCGGCTTTCCTGGCGATTTGTGTGGCATGGTCCGGGGCCTGAGTTTCGGTAAGGGTATAGGGGATACTGAATTTTTCGAGTCGTTTATGCAGTTCTGGGATCATTCGCCCGGCTTTTCCGGTTCCTGCTATAGGATTAACAATTACAAGAACAGAATTAAATAAACCCAAGGGATTTCCCCCTATCCTTTAATAGATATATTTACTGGATCAATTAAAACTGGAGGTAGATGCAGGTTGTCAACCCATTTAGGTTCTGAACCAATGGCAGAAATGTTGTCTTTAAAAGCCCGGAAGATATTGAGAGAGAACATGGCATCTTTTAAGCGACCCTCAATTTTTCCGTTTCTAATTTTATAACCCAGGGAAATATTACCGCTAACCTGCCCCCCGTAGGGATTGCCTGCCCATGCGCCCATGGTTCCAGCGATTAAAATTCCTTCGTCGATACTGCTTAACATTTCAGAAAAAGATTTTTCTCCCGGGTCCATTACAAGGTTATTTACAACTGGCCCGTTTTCTCCACCAGTTCCCATGGGAGTTAAATTAAGTTTATGGGCTGTGTCTAAATCCAGCAAATAGTTCTTTAATTTTCCGTTTTCAAACAGGGGGAAGGAAGAACAGGCCACTCCCTCCCGGTCAAAAGGTTTGCTTTCGGGTCCTCTTTGCAACAAACCATCATTGGAAAGGTTTAAATTATCAGAGAAAATTTTTTCTCCCAACCTGTTTTCCCAGGGAGATAATCCCCGGACTATCGCCTGGCCATTAAGGCATGCTTCAACAGGATGGAGAATTTCCGCAAAGGTTTCCGGGATGAATAGAACAGGGTAATTTCCTGAGGTAAGGCTGACGTTTTTTCTTCCCCAGTCAATTTTTTGCAGTAGAGTTTCCCTTTCTTCTTCCCAGTTGATATTTTCCCAGTGAGTTTTCTGGGGAAAAGAATAGGCTACCAGGAGGTTTTTACCCTCGATTAACCTCAGTCCAAAAAGGATTTTAACCTGGGTTTGTTTATAAGCCCCGGAAAAGCCGGAACTGTTTTCCAGTTTTATATAGTTGTTTTCCTTGCGGATGCTGACTTCAGCCTGGAGATCGGGATGGTAAGAAGTGGTTTTTTGAATAAATTCCTGGGCGGGCTGGATTAATTCTTCTAACTTTAATTTGTCGATTTGTTCATCACAGATTTCCGGATTTTCCAGACGAACCGGCCCCGGCAAGGAAAATTCAACTCTGGAGCCAAGCTCGGAGGCTTCCCGGGCCATTTCAATTAAACGATTTTTATTCTCAGGCTTGGTATTTTCCACAAGCCCTACCCGCCCGTTTTTTATTAAACGCAATATCTCCCGGCTGCTCTCGCCGGAATTAATTTTCTTCAGCCTGTTATTGGAAAACTGGACTGTGGTATGCTGGCTTTCCTTGCTAAGGAGGTCGCCCTGTTCTGCGGGGTCTAGCATTGACTTAAAATCCATTAGCTTTCACCTCCGATGATTACATTTTTAATGCGGATATGGGGCGAGCCCTCGCTGGTAGGCAGGGGAGATTGTTCAAATTTTCCACAGCCCCCGGCATTATTTAAAAATGAAAAATCGTTCCCGATTTTATCGATATTATCCAGAGTATGAAAGACATTGCCGGTTAGAGTGACGTTTTTAACAGGTTCTGCCAGGCGCCCATTGCGGATCATCTGCCCCCGGATAGCCGTAAAGGTGAAAAGCTCCCCGTTGGTTTCCCCGCCCAGCCCTCCAATTGCGTAAACACCCAGATCTATATCGGAAAGCATATCCTCGAACTTATCTTCGCCTTCTTCAATACAGGTAGAACGCATTCGGCAAATTGGTGCAATTGCGTAAACACCCAGATCTATATCGGAAAGCATATCCTCGAACTTATCTTCGCCTTCTTCAATACAAGTAGAACGCATTCGGCAGATTGGTGGATAACGGTAATTTATTGCCCGGGCGTTACCAGTGGGTCGGGCGTTCATTTTTGCAGCGGATTCCCTGGAGTGGAGGTGCCCGACAACCTCTCCCCCTTTAATCAGGTAGGTTTTTTCGGTTGGAGTCCCTTCGTCATCATATTTCATGCAACCCCGGTTGCCCCATTCCTGCCCGCTATCATAAATATTTAAGAAGGGGGGTCCGTAACGGGTGCCCAGGGCCATTAATTCCAGGAGGTTTTTGTCTTCGTAAATTTCGTCGGCTTCACTTAAATGGCCGAAGGCTTCGTGGACAAAGAGCCCTGCCATTTCCGGGTCAAGAATAACTGTATATTCTCCACCCCTTACGGTAGGGGCGGTTAATTGCTCCGCAGCGCTTTGAGCAGCAGCAATAACTGCTTCATCGTGGTTGCGGGCTGAACCGAAATCGTTTGTTGAACCAAAAGTAATAGAGTCGTAAGTCCTTTCTTCCCCATCGCTGGCTGTTGCACCCAGATTTCCTCCGATATCAGTCTTTTCCTGGTAAATATAAGAACCATCGGAATTGGCATAATACCAGTCGGTATGTTTGTCGAAGTAAACAATGCGGGTGCTTGTTATACGGGGGTCAGCTTTTAGAATTAACTGATTGTAGTGCTCGAGGAGGTCTGCTTTTTCTTTTAAGGAAACCTTTCGGGGATCTTCCCGGTAAGAGGTAAAAACTTGGTCGATAATTTTTTGGGTGGGAGCAAGAGAAACTGAACCCTTTTTGAACCCGTTAATTGTCCAGGCCTGTTTTTCGGCCAGGCGAAGCTTATCTTCCAGATCGTCCAGCCGGTTAAAAGCAACAAAACCCCATCCGCTTCCGATGAGGGTTCTTATACAACCTCCAAACTGAATTTTCCTCTCCATTTTTTCAATCTCTTTGCCCCGAAAAGAAATTAAAGTAACTTCTGTTTCTTCAATCCGGATATCACAGTAATCAGAATTACTCAAGGAAACAAGGTTTTGCAGTTTAGATTGCAAAAAAAATCACCTCCACAGGCCAGGGAAAAGGAGATAAAATTTTCACTGGTCCATAATATTTATTTTTTCTTCCGTTTTTAGCGGAAAAAAATCAGGAAAGTTTAAACTCAAGTAAGAGAAAATCGGGTTCGGTGGCTTTACCCCAGGGTAAAAAGCCTCGTCTGCGGAAAAATTGAATCAGGGGAGGGTAGGAGGGGATTTTTACCATAACCGAGCCTGCTTTTTGTTTTTTGCTCTGATTTAAAGCCCAGTTCAGGAGTAGATTCTGGACCTCAAGGCTACCGGAAATAGCCGAGATATAGGCAAAATCTTTGGGAGAAGAAGGAGGAGTATACAAAATATAACCTCGATGCATTGCGTAAATCTCACCTTTCTCCAGGTATTGTTCAAGGCTGTGCCGTCCAACTTTTCGAATCTGCCAGTTAGAGGCCATAAACCCGCTGCCATATTTGATGAAAGGGCAGCGCTGAATATCTTCGATAACCTGAGGAGTGATTTCAGCTACCTGATGAGGAACTGTTTTCGCTTCAGGGGTGGGTGCGGTCAGGGGGCGGCTGAAAAGGTGATATTTACCGGCAATACTTGCTCCCCGGTTTAACCCCATGCCGATAGATGCATCGTTGGAAGCGTGGGCTGCGTAACGAACTACTTCCATTCCATCTTTTTGGGCTTTATCCAGAAAATATTCCAGCAGGGCACTTCCAATACCCTCGCCCCGCCTTTCTTTTTTTATTCGGGCACCGTGCAGCCAGACCTCACCCGGCCCGAGGAGGGTAAATTTACCATAACCAACCAGTTCTCCATTGCTGAGAATGGCGGTGAATTCTCCATCTTCTTCATTCATCCACTCATCCCAGATCAGGTGAATATAATCCTCGCCATCCCATGTTTCGGCGGCAATGGCCAGGGCTGCTTCTTTATCTTCGGGTTTTAGGGGTCGGAATTCCATCGGGGTGATACCTCCTGTTAAAAGAAGAAGAAATTATTAAAAAGGTTCAAAGCCCATGTCAAACCAGAATTCCTGCATCAGTTGCTGGTACATTTTGTAGAGATAATTGAGGTGTTTTTCTTCCCAATTAGCGAGCTCGATAAAAAGCCCTTTAGCATCTTTTTCAGCAACCTGCTGACTGGCTTTTTTGTAGAAATCGTGGAAATCTTTTTCAATCAGATACGCCATGCGTATTATGGGGAGATCGTTTTTGGTTTGTTTGTCAAGTTCTTCTTTTTTGCGGGTTTCAAAAATAAATTCTTCTTCAGAAATTTCTTCGGGATCAAAGACAATGGCTTTATCCTTTCCCAGCTCTTCAATCTTCTTCTGAATATAGTTTACGTGTTCCTGTTCAAAATCGGCTAATTTTTCAAAAAGCTTTTTTGCCTCTTCATTTTTCACATTATTGGCCTGCTCCTTGTAAAATGAAGCACCTTTCTTTTCCATTTCCAAGGCGTATTCGAGGATTTTTTTGGTTTTACTCATTAAAATCACCCCTTTTTTTGTTAATTCGTCATCAACCCTTTTATCCCTTTCCTAATATCAAAAAGAGTCCCGCAAAGGGGACTCCTTTTAAACAATTCCGAGGAAAAAATTGGCAAGCAGGAAATAAATTAGAATTCCGCTCATATCTTTAATACTGGTGATTATGGGAACTGAACCGGCTGCCTGGTCAAAGCCCATGGCCAGTACAAGGCGGGGAATTAAAAACCCGAGGATACTGGCCAGGACCATGGTAAAAATCAGGGAAAGCCCGACCACGATCCCGATATTTGGATCCCCCTGCCAGAACCAGGCGAATAATCCTCCTCCGATGCCGATTAACAAACCAAGGGCCAGCCCTACAAAGGCTTCCCGGAGCAAATAAGTCCAGAAGCTATCAAGCTTTATTTGCCCCAGGGCAATAGCCCGGGCAAAGATTGTTGAGGATTGAGTTCCGACATTTCCTCCCATATCCATAATGACTGGAATGAAGAAGGCCAGAGCAACTACTGTTTCCAGGGTTTGCTCAAACGCTCCTATTAAACGTCCTGCTACCATACCTCCCACCAGGGTTATCAGTAGGAAGGGTAACCTGACCCGCAGGGATTGGCTCATTGGGCCTTCAATTAACCTCAAACTTCGGAGTCCTTCCTGTTCGACCGGTGTAACACCAACAGAAGAGTAAGCAGTCATTGTTTCTTCTCTCTCCAGGACATCAATAGCATCGTCAATTGTAATGATCCCAACCAGCCGGTTTTCTTTGTCAACAACCGGTATAGCGAGAAAGTCGAGGTCACCAAGGAGTCGTGCCACAAGTTCCTGTTTGTCGTGAGTGCTAACGGCAATTACTTCCGGGTCCATAAGGTCCTGGACTATTTGGTCAGGTTCGGCTACCACCAGGTTCCTCAGGGAAACAACCCCTTCCAGGTGTCTTTCGCGGTCGGTAACATAGCAGTAGTAAATTGTTTCCGAGGTAAGACCTGCCTTTCGAATTCTTTCCAGGGCTTCTCTGACAGTCATTTCTTTTTTTAAGGATAAGTAGTTCGGGGTCATCAATCTCCCCGCACTGCCCCGAGGGTAGCCCAGAAGGGTCATTGCAGTGTCCAGCTGGTTTTTACCAAGAGAGGCCAGGAGTTTTTTTGCGACTTTTGCGGGGACTTCATCGAGTAATTGAATCTGGTCATCAGGTGGGAGGTGCGAAAACATTTTCGCTCCTTCTTCAGCACCAAGGCTTTCAATTACCTGTGTTTGATCTTCAGGTTCGAGTTCTTCAAAAACTTCAATTGCATTGTTTTTGGATAGAAGCCTGAAGGCTGGACCGATTAAGGGAAAGGGAAGGTGGTCGATAATATGAGCGGCTATGGTTGGATTCTGGTTAAGGAATTTTTTGGCATCTTCCAGGCGGCCTTCCTCCAGCATTTCTTCTACCATCGTAACTTCTTCTTCGAGTTTCAGGCTCATAAAAATCACCTCCAGAAGGGACCAGATAACTAATTATACTATCAAAGGGTCTGGAGTTGCAAACAAAATTTAAGTTGCAGGAAAAAAATGGGAAAAAGGAATATTGGGTTGATTTGAGAAACAGAGCTGATACCCTAATGGCTACAGGAAGAATTTAAAGTCTTAAAATAAAAATTTCCAGAAACTATTTCCTGGAGGTTATGATAGCTGAAAATGGGATCTCTGGTTAGGATGGGGAAAAGGTTGACTCCTCTTGACTGGGGAAGGTAATTCCTCGGGGAGGTGAGGCTGGCACTTGCTACCGGAAACTGGTTTCTACAGGGGAGAAGTTATTGGGGAGAGGTAGTAATAGGGTAAAGTGATGATTTAATGAAATTGTTGCAGGTAAATTTTGTCTTGTGTAGAAATTCAAAATAAGGATTACATAAAATTAGGTAATAACCCCCCACCACAGAGAGGGCCACCCAATTCCGGGATTGGGTGACCTCTCTTTTACTTTTTCTCGTTATTTAAAAAAAATGCACTGATAATTGCCGTAAGGGGAATTGAAATTATCAGGCCAGTACTACCCGCCAGGGCTCTCACAACTTCGGAAGCGATAAGGTCCATATTTACCAGCCCCAGCAGAGAAGGTTGATCTACAAGAAGTAAAAGAAGCAGGGGCAGGGCTCCTCCCACATAGGCGAGGATCAGTGTATTAACCATGGTGCCCATAATATCGCGACCGATGGAAATGCCCGCGCCATATAAATCGCGGATTGTTGCCTGCGGCTGAGCCCGCTTTACCTGCTCTAAGCCCGAAGCAATAGAAATTGTTACATCCATTATAGCTCCCAGCGCTCCCAGGACGATTGCGCCATAAAGCAGACCCTCTAAATTCAGCCCTTCTCTACCGATGAATTGCAGGAGCGGAGCTTCGTGGGATACAAAACCGGTTAACTGGCTGAGCTGTCCGAAAAGGACAGCGAGAATTGCTGCTATTAAAAGGCCACCCCCGATACCAAGGAGGGCGGATAGGGTTTTAAAATTAAAACCACTAATAATTAAAAGGGTAATGGTTGCAACAAATATGGCGAAAATCGAGATCAGGGGCAGAGGACTGTATCCCTGTAATAACAGTGGTAAGAGAACCTTAATAATCAGGAGAATGGTTATGGTCAGAGCAGCAAGAGAATGGGAACCTTTTTTTCTTCCGATGATAATTAGAGTGGAAATAAAGATGGCCGCAAGAAAAATAAGGAAGGGGTGGCGGCCAAAATTAATTATCTGGACTCCCTGCAGATAACCATCGATTTTTTCAAGCGAAAGTATTACCAGGTCTCCTTTCTCCAGGTTGATATCAAAGCGGGGGTTCCCGCTCAGGGAATTTTGAGTGGAAATGGTTTCTCCAGCAAAATCCCCACGGGTAATTTTAATTATTACTTCCTGTTCTTCCCAACCTTCAGAGGTAGGAGTTGGTTGCCCCACGTGCAGAACTCTCCCCTGCGTTGTTTCTTCAGGGGAAGCTATATCCCCGGTCATGGTTGGCAGAAACAAAAGGGCAGTTATTATCAAGAGCAAGGAAATATTTTTCAACATATCAATTTCTCCTTACTTTCCCAATTTATTCTTGAAGAGGTGATAGCGGGGCAAATCAAGTGGAGAAAACAAAAAGCGGCGTTCCAGAAACAAAACCAGAAAACTGGAAAGAGCAACACTGGCAAGGATAGCAAGCATTATTGTTATCTGGTATTTTATTGCAACAAGAGGTGGGGTCCCACCGAGTATCTGCCCAGTCATCATACCCGGCAGGAAAACGATGCCCATACCCGTCATTGAAGAAAGGGTGGGAAGCAGGGCGGCTTTATAGGATTGTTTGAATATCTCCAGGGAAGCCTCCTTGGCATTGGCTCCAAGGGCTGCCTTGGTCTCAATTTCCAGTTTTTTCTCCCGAACACCATTAAAAAATCTTTCTACTGCAAGAGTGCTTCCGTTCATGGAATTACCGATTATCATCCCCGCAAGGGGGATGAAAAACTGGGGATCATACCAGGGTGTTACACCGACAATAAAGAGCAGGAAAAATAGCAGGACGAAGCCAGTTCCCAATAAAAGAGAACCCAAAAGGCTTAAAAAGATCTGAAAAAAAGCTACTCCCGAACGTTCCATGGTGGTCCAGGCCCCAAAAAAGACCATGACCAGGAAAATGCCCGTTATAATAATTGGCGATTCCCACTCGAATATATAAACCAGAACCCAGCCTACCATGATCAATTGGAGAGTCATTCGGACTGTTGAGAAAATAAGGTCTTTGGTTATTCTAAGTCGATTAATCTGAGAAAGCCCAAAAACAAGGAAAAAAAGGATATAGGCCAGGATCATCCCTGATAAAGGAATATCAACAGTCATCATCAAACCTCCATTTTTTTCAATTTGTGATTTTCAAGGCGAAAATGGGAATTGGCCCCGGCCAGAAGTTTTTGATCGTGGGAGATGAATATTATCAACTGGGGATTATGAACATGCAAAATACAATCCAGGAGGGAGTCGCTCAAATCCTGGTCAAGGGCTGAAGTTGGCTCGTCAAGGAGAAGGACCTTTGGTTTGAGCAGGAGGCTTCGGGCAATTGCAACTCGTTGTTTTTCCCCTCCTGATAGTTCTGAACTGTTTTTTTCCAGGTAAGAGGAAGGAAGCGACATTGCCTGGAGGGTTTTTTGGAGTGATTTTTCTCCCGGAGGTGCCTGCTTGAAACGGGGCAGGGAAAATGGGTAAAGCAGGTCATCCCGAACCAGGGGGCCGAATAAAAGGGGCTCTTGAAACAGGAGAATCACCTCTCGACGGAGCTGGGTATGTTCCAAGCTTGTCAGAGGCTTTCCTTCGAATAAAACCTCTCCAGTGGTTGGTTCCCAGAGGCGGTTAAAGATCTTAAGAAATGTGGTTTTACCTGCTCCGCTAGGGCCTGAAATCCCGATAATATTATCCCGTGAAATGGTTAGGTCTGTTTTTTCGAGGACAGGCTGGTTCTGAATTTTTATTGATACACTTTCAAGCTGGAATATAGCCATTTCTTCTCTCCTTTTAAATATAATTATTTTAGGGAAGGAGGGATAATCCTTCTAAAAAATTCCATAGGGCAAAAAAGGAGTTGAGGGGATGTAAACGAATTAATAATAAGGAGAAAAATTGGAATAGCTTCTGCAAGTTTTAGCTTATTTTGTTACTTTTTCTAATACAATCTGCAGGAAAGGATGAAAAGAAATGTTTGGTAGAATTGGTGTTCCCGAGCTTTTATTGATCCTGGTTGTGGTTTTGCTAATTTTTGGCCCAAAAAGGTTGCCTGAAATCGGTAAATCTATCGGTCGGGGCCTGCGCGAATTCAGAAGTGCTTCCAAAGATTTTCAACGAAGCCTCGACGACGACGATGAAGACGATGAAGAAGTTGAAAAGAAGGAAAAGAAAGAAAAGAAAGAAAAGAAAGAAGAACAAGAAAAGCAGGAAACCTCTGATAATAAACAGGAAGAATAGAAAATGGATTTGAAAAGGTTGAAGGATGTGACGGGAGTTATTCTTGCAGGGGGAAGCAGTCGCCGGATGGGCAGGAGCAAATGGAGTTTAAAACTTGCCGGTAAGGAACTAATTTTCTGGACTGTTCAGGCCCTGCAACCTGTTGTTGGGGAAATAATTATAGTAAAAAGGCCCGAGCAAAGGATAGAAGTCCCCGGGGTAAAAGCTGTTAATGACGATTTGTCCTATCCGCCGTCCGCTCTCCGGGGCATTGTGGCTGGCCTGATGGAAAGCAAAACCGGCTGGTCTTTTTTTTGTGGTTGTGACATGCCTTTCATTCAGCCAGAGTTGGTAAAATTTCTTTTTGATTTGACTCCGGGATATAAGGGAGTTATCCCTGTTTTAGAGGATGGTCCCCATCCTTTGCATAGTTTTTATCATAAAGACCTAATAGGGCAGATCAGAGAGAACCTCGAGACAAAGTCTTTAAAGCTTTTGGAAATTGCCGGGGAGCCTGAAATAAGAAGGGTAACGCTGAAAGATTTGGATGGGTTCAATCTTGATCCCACGTCTTTTTTTAATATAAATACTCCTGAAGATTTCCGGCGGGCAGAAATAATGATAGCGGCGCGGAGGGATGGAAGTGGATGAAATAGCAAAGATGTCCCTGATTGAACACCTGGAAGAACTCCGCTACCGTTTATTTGTTATTGTAGGTTTTGTTTTCGGGTTCAGCCTGATTTGTTTTGTTTTTGTTGACTTTCTTCGAGGGATTATACTTTTGCCGGCTCATGACCTTTCCCTGGTTTATCTTTCTCCTCCCGAAGCTTTTCTGGCTAACCTTCGTCTTTCTTTTACAGCCGGATTATTTTTTTCTCTGCCGATAATTTTATATCAGATCCTGGCGTTTATGCTTCCGGGGTTTTACAAAGAGGAGAGAAAGGTTCTTATCCCATCGTTTTTAGCTATAGGGTTTCTTTTTTACCTGGGGCTAGTTTTTAGCTATTTTGTTGTTTTTCCCCTGGCAATAAATTTTTTCCTGGGTTTTGCCGGAGAAAAACTGGTTCCGATGTTTACATTCCAGAATTACCTGGGCTTTTTCTCCCGTTTTCATTTTGCTTTCAGCATTGTTTTCCAGTTGCCACTGGTTTTATTAATCCTGGGTATTCTGGGTGTCGTTTCTTACGTTTCCCTGGCAAGAATTAGAAAATATGCGGTATTAATAATTATTATTGTCTCTGCTGTGCTTACTCCTCCCGACTTTTTTTCTCAATTGCTGATGGTAGGTCCCCTTTATTTGCTTTTTGAATTCGGTTTGATTTTAATTCGAATAATTGAAAAAAGAAGGAAACAGATTCAATAATTTCCGTAAGGGAGCGGAGGCAGAAAAATGAAAAGGCTAATCCTTTGTGTTTTTATAATTTTTTTTCTTACCTTTCCCCTCCAGGCTGAAATTGGCGATTGGTTTGTGGAAGGAGAACTCGAGCTTTATTTCGAATACTGGCCGGCTGCTTCTGATGTCCAGGGCAGCCTTCTTTTAATCCACGGACTGGGAGGTTCAACTTTTAGCTGGCGAAAAATCTCTCCTGCGCTTGCGGAGGCAGGCTTTAATGTTTATGCAGTGGATCTGCCTGCTTTTGGGCGGAGTCCGGGCAAGGAAGAACTGGATTTATCCCGGGCGGGCTACGCCGAGAAAATGTGGAGTTTCTGGAAGGAGCAGAAGCCGGCAAAACCCTGGTATTTTTTTGGCCATTCCATGGGCGGGGGAGTTGCCCTGCAGATGTTAGCACAAAAGGAGGATGAAGAAATTGCTGGCCTGGTTCTTGTAGCTCCAGCTATCGGGCATAGGGAAGCGAGTTTTTGGAGCAATATTTTTCGGCTTCGGCCAATAAGGCGACTTGGTGGCTGGATAATGGAAAGTTTTTTCCTGAACGAGGACCGGGTTGAAGAAACTCTTTTTTCTGCATATGGCCGGGCCCCAACCCCGGAAGAATTCGCTGCATATTATAAACCCCTGGCCAGGCCGGGGGCTTTGGAATTTATTTTTAAAATGACCGCGGATAACCTGAAAAGACCGGCCAAATTACCCGAGCAAATTGAAGAAAAAGTTCTTTTAATCTGGGGGGAAGAGGATACCTGGGTTCCGCCTCCTGCCCAGGAAGAATTTAAACTTTTTTCGAGCTATGAACTGCAAATAATTCCCGGCGGGGGCCACCTGATAATGGAAACCCACTGGGAGGAAGTAATAGCACATATTTCATCTTACCTGGGAGGCTTTAAAAATGATCCCCATTAGAGATGACGTTCCCCGCAGACGAGTACCGGTTGTTACCTGGTTTTTGATTATTATTAACGTGGGGATTTTTATCTGGCAAACTCAGTTTTCCCAGATGGAACTGATGAGGTTTTTTTATACGTACGGGATTGTTCCCAGAATATTTCTAACCTCAATTCCACCAGAATTTACGGTCCTAATTAGTTCCATGTTTTTGCACGGTAATATTGGGCACCTTGTAGGCAACATGTGGATTTTGGGGCTTTTTGGAGACAATGTGGAGGACCTCCTTGGCCGTTTTTCTTTTCTGCTTTTTTACCTTGCTGCAGGAATTTTTTCAGGTCTTTTTCACATTATCTTTAACCCAGTTTCAATGGTTCCGACAGTTGGAGCATCAGGAGCAATTGCGGGAGTAATGGGGGCTTACCTTTTCTTATTTCCTCTGGCCCGGGTTACTGCTGTAATTCCAATAATCTTTATCCCTTATTTTTTCCGAGTTCCTTCTTTTTTGTATATCGGAGCCTGGTTTTTAATTCAGTTATATTACGGGACCCTGGCCCTGGGTATGGGAGCTGTTTACGGGGGGATTGCCTGGTGGGCCCATATAGGGGGGTTTGTTTTTGGGATGATTTTTTACCGGTTTTTTCGAAGTAATCCTAAGCGTATTTAGCCCTTTCCCCACCAATCAGTTTGGGGCGGGTTCTGGCCATTGTAAGGTGTGCTGACCCTATGGAAAGGTGGGGAGGCCGGACGGGGACAACTACCGGTTTCAGGTGCATGCCAATAAAGGTATCGCCAATATCCAGGCCGGCATGGCCCTGGATTTTTTCCACCAGAACGGGGTTTTTCAACCTGGTCATTGCTGTTGTTGCTGTTGCTCCCCCTGCTTGCAAATGAGGAATAGCGTTGACAACCTCCAGGTTATATTTGCTGGCGCAGTCCTCTTCTACCACCAGTGCCCGGTTCAGGTGTTCGCAACACTGAACGGCAATGAATAATCCGTTTTTTTGAGTTTCTTCATAAACTATTTGAAAAATGTGTTCCGCAACTTCCAGGTTGGAGGCGGAACCTATTTTTTCACCAAGGACTTCACTGCTGCTGCACCCCAGGACGAAGATGTCGCCTTTTTTCAAACTGGCAGCCGGGAGGAGAGTCTCCACAGCTTCCTTGATTTTTTCCTGTAAATTTTTGTAGTCAACCATTTTATCAGCCTCCTTTCTATTATCAGGATACAACATCTTTCTTGTTATTTCCACTTTTTTTGCTGGAATGAAGGAATCCCATTTTTTTGTGCGAATAAAGCAATAAAAGTTTTCAAGGAGGGTTAAAATGAGTTTGCGGGGAAAACACGTTTTGGTTCTTGCTGAGGCGGAATTTGAAGATATTGAACTCTGGTATCCATTGCTCCGGCTTAAAGAAGAAGGTGCCCGGGTTTCGGTCGTGGGAAATAAAGAAGAGTACATGGGGAAAAAGGGTATGCCGGTAAAAGTAGATGCCAAACCAGAGGATCTTAATATTTCCAAGGTTGATGGAGTAATTGTTCCTGGAGGCTGGGCTCCCGACCGCCTCAGGAGGCAGGAGAATATTTTGAAGCTTGTTAAGGATTTATATAATGACAAAAAACTGGTAGCAACAATCTGTCACGGGGGCTGGGTTTTGATTTCTGCGGATATAGTTTCCGGGCATCAAATGACCTCTTTTGCAGCAATTAAGGATGACCTGAAAAATGGTGGAGCAGATTTCGTTGACGAAGAGGTGGTTGTTGACTATAACATAATTTCCTCCAGGACACCCGCTGATCTTCCGGCTTTCATGCGGGAGATAATAAAATTTTTGGAAAAATAATGGAGGGGCAAAAGCCCCTCTTTTTTATTTCCAACCACTTTTTCGAGTCGATATCATGCAGCTCCAGATTGTTCCACCTGCAAAGAAGAGAAGTCCAATAATGAGGGAAACGACTACAGAGGTTTCCCAAGCTATCTGCAGAACCAATTGCTGCAAAGACAAATGTCGTTCTTCATGACCATCTTTCGCGCAGATTGGCCAAATAAACTTTACGATTGGCAAAGTTTAATTTCGAGGCAGGAAAAAATCCTTTTATTTTGATCAAGTTTTTTGGAAAAATCAAAATAGAGATTTTTGAGGATGCAAAGGTTTTTTCGGGGTTAAAAAAGATGTTAAGGGTTTTTTTGAAAAAAAAACTCCGGAAAAATCCGGAGTTTAAACCATCCAGTTCCATACTTCACTTTCAGTTTCTGAGTACCAGTGCTCGCGATTGGTAAGGTAAAAATAGACATTTTGTAGAGCATCAAAATGCCTTTTCTCCTCTTCCTTCATTTTCTGGAAAAAGGTTTTGGCTTTTTCATCTTCAGCTTCTTTTAAAAACTTGTCGTACATTTCGTACCCTTTATTCTCTATTTCCATTGCCATTTCATAGCCGTCAAGGTTGCTCATTTTTTTCTCCTGCAATTGTTCAGGGTCAAATGCGCTGAAAAATTGTTTCATCTGGTCTTCAATTGTAGTTTTCATGAGAGGGTCTTTTCCCAGCTCTTCCCCGCGATCCAGTTTTCGACGGATATCATCAATTATCAGGATATGTTCAACTTCTTCTTTGGCCAGGGTGTAAAAAAGGCGGCGCCCCAGTCGATTTTCGGTTTGAGAAGCAAGCTCCATGTAAAAAGAAACGCCTTTTCTTTCAAAATTAACTGCTCCCTTTACGGCTTCTTCAATATTCACAGTCAAATCCCCCTTTGATTATTATGTTTATAGGTACTAATTCTTCTTGTTTATTCTAATCCCTTTAATCCGGGTTGAATTATTCCCTAAATATGCCCAGACCATTGGGTGAAAGGTTGAGCTGTTTTTTTTGCCTTTCGATACCAGCTTTTTTCTCGGGAAAAACCAGTTTTAACCCTGATAATTCAGAGGGGAGGACCGCAGTTTGTTTTCTGGAGGAAAAGTTGAGAATAATTAGGAGTTTTTCTAACTCATACTGGCGCCTAAAAGCCAATACCTGGGGATTATTTATATCCAGGAACTGAATTTCCCCTTTTTGCAGAGCCATGGAATTATTGCGAAAAGTAATTAAAGTGCGATAAAAATGGAAAAGAGAATTAGGATCCTTTTTTTGAGCTGCAAGATTAACCTCTTTATAGTTCTGGTTAACGGGGAGCCAGGGGTTAGCAGAACTGAAACCCGAGTTCCGGTAACCATTCCACTGCATTGGAGTTCGGCAACCATCTCGCCCGTGATGAAAAGGCCAGTACCTCTTGCCAACGGGATCGAGAATCCTGAAGCGGGGGATTTTCCCCTGAGACATTCCAATTTCCTCCCCGTAGTAGAGGAAAGGGGTGCCTCGCAGGGTTAAAAGCAAAGTAGCTGCAACTCTCGCTCGTGCTTCGCAATTTCCGAAACGGGTGAAATGCCGGGGGACGTCGTGATTGGAAAGGGTGTAAACGGGCCAGTTTTCAGGGCCGAGGAGTCCTTCCCATTCTTCGATAGCTTTTTTGAAGGCTGCTGCTTTCCAGGGTTGTTCCAGGAAATTGAAATTAAAATTTATATGAAGTCCATCATTTTCAGGCCCATAATAAGAAGCTGCAATCTTCGCATTCCTCTCAGCAACCTCTCCCAGGGCAATTTTTTCCGGATAATCCTCTAAAAGGTTGCGGATCTCTTTCATTATTTCAATATTTTCGGGACGGTTTTTATCAAAAATGTGTTTTTGCATTTCATATGGGCGGCGGCCGGGGCAATAGGGATTTGACCTTAACTTTTCATCTTTAAGATAAAAATCAACCACGTCCAATCTAAAGCCATCCACGCCTTTTTCCAGCCAGAAACGGAGGATTTTAAAAATCTGCTTTTTTACTTCCGGATTACGCCAGTTTAAATCGGGCTGTTCAGGAAGGAAGGAGTGGAGGTAAAATTGTTTTCTTTGCTCTGACCAGCTCCAGGCCGGACCACCAAAAACAGATTTCCAGTTATTGGGTCGTCTTTTCAGGAGCCGTGGTTCTGCCCATATGTACCAGTCTGCTTTGGGGTTGTCCCGGGAAGAAGATGATTCAATAAACCAGGGGTGGAGGTGGGAGGAATGATTTAAAGCAAGGTCAAGGAGAATGCGGATTTTTTTCTCGCGGGCTTTTAAAAGCAACTCGTCGAAGACCTCCATGGAGCCAAAAAGAGGTTCAATATTATAATAATCGGAAGTATCATAGCCAAAATCGTACATGGGGGAAGGAAAGATGGGGCAGAGCCATATCCCTGCTACTCCCAATTCTTTTAGGTAATCCATTTTTTTAATAATTCCTTTCAGGTCACCAACGCCATTGTGCGTGGTGTCGAGAAAAGAACGGGGATAAATCTGATAGATAACTCCTTTTTGCCACCAGGGTTGATGTTCCATTTGCTGGCCTCCGTTTGCCAAAGAAGTAAATATGCAGGGTAAAAGAATCCAACCCCGAATATAGTAAAAAAGCCCTACGGAAAAATAAAAGAGATAAGAAAGGATGAGCAAACAATGGTGGAAATTAAAGCAAACACTTCGATTTATTCATTTTCTCCGGATAATAAACCTGCGGCAACTGTGCAACCGGGTTCAGTTGCAGTTTTTGAGACCCGGGATTGTTTTAGCAACCAGATTGAATCCGAAGATCAGCTATTTGAAAGTGCGGACTGGTCTACAATAAACCCTGCGACCGGCCCTCTGGCAGTTGAAGGGGCGGAAAAAGGTGATGTTCTGGTAGTGGATATTTTGGATATTGAAACTGCTGAATTTGGGGTAATGACCGCAGTTGCTGATATGGGCGCTATCCCCCACCTTCTCGATGGCTCCGAAACCAGGATTATCCCTATAAAAGACGGCTGGGCTGAATTCAACAATGAATTAAAATTCCCGATCAAGCCGATGGTAGGAGTGATTGGAGTCGCCCCGGCTGAGGAAACAATACCCTGTGGAACTCCTGGAATTCACGGCGGGAACATGGACACCAAAGAGATCAGAAAAGGGACAAGGCTTTACCTTCCGGTCTGGCAGGAAGGAGGGCTTCTTTCCATGGGAGATTTACATGCCCTGCAGGCAGATGGGGAGGTGCTTTTCTGTGGGATTGAAGTAGCGGGAAGAGTTACAGTCAAGGTAGACGTTGTAAAGGGGAAAGAATTGGCCACTCCCATTCTGGAAACAGAAAGCCATTTTTACGTTATTGGGTCTGCAGAAAATCTGGAGGAAGCGGCAAAAGTTACCATGGACTGGACCCATTCCTTCCTTAAAGAAAGAACAAATCTGACCAACAATGAGGTGGGAATGTTAATGAGCCTGCTTTGTGACCTGCAGATTAGCCAGATTGTGGATCCTCTTATTACCTGCCGCATGGCCATTCCTAAAGCCTCTTTTTCTGCTTATAAAATTTCTTTTTAAAGCCGGGGAATTCTGTAAGGTCAATCAACCAGTGTCTCAGTAAATATCGCATAATAGATAGATATATTATGGCTCCCCATATTACCAAAAGGGTTTCTAATCTCCAGGGATTAAAAATTAAACCAACTGCAAGCCCTGCTGCAGGTGGATGCTCGGCATTGGTTGCCGCCATGAAAAAAAGTGTTATCCCTGCTGCAAGTGCCCCAATTAAAATTGCGGAGAAAGAAAAAGCTCCAGGGAGCAGGACCAGGTAATGAGCAAGGATTCCAATTACTGTCCCCCAGAAATACCCTCCCAGAATTCTGCGGGGCTGAGAAGAATAAGAATGAGGCAGGGAAAATACCACAAATATTGTAGCGCCAAGAGTGCTGAGAATAGCTGAGTGTTGATTGAGGTCAAGAATTAGAAAGAGAACAAAGACAGAACCCGTTGCCAGCAGGCATTGAATTAGATATTGCTTCAGGTTTTTTTGTAGTTTAGGGTCCCAGAATATCACTTTAAAAACTCCTTCAGGGTCTACTGTCCTTCGGTAGATCCTTTTATTGTTTGTACCGGTAAATTATTTTTATTATTTCCGTATATCCGTTTTTTCTCCTTTATTTTTTCTTTAACACAAACTTAACATAGGCATAAAACTCCCCTTACAACTTCCGGTTAAACTGTAACCAGAAAGTAAAAAAACTAAGGGGGTTTTTAATTTGCGCAGATCATTTGTTTTGGTTTCCTTGTTGGTGCTGACTTTTCTAATGGTTGGTTCGTTGCAGGTTTCTGCTGATATGGTCCAGATCCGGGGCTCGGATACCGAGGTTAATCTGGTTCAAAGGTTGACTGAGGTTTTTATGGACGAAAATCCCGGAAGCTATTTTGCTGTAACCGGTGGAGGTTCAGGAACTGGAATTGCAGGTTTAATTAACAAACAGATTGATATTGCTAATTCATCCCGCGCGATGTCTGAAACGGAAATTGAACAGGCTCGTAACAACGGTGTGGAACCGGTCCCCTTCATTTTTGCCCAGGATGGCCTGGCAGTTATAGTAAATTCTTCCAATTCGGTTCAAGAATTAACTATTGATGAAATCGGTGCTATTTTCCGGGGTGAGATAACTAACTGGAAAGATGTTGGCGGAAACGACCAGGAAATTTCTCTATACGGTCGGCAGAGTAACTCTGGAACTTTTGTCTATTTCCGGGCCAACGTTGTAAAAGGTGATTATTCTCCCCAGAAAAAAATGATGAACGGAAATGCACAGATAGTTGAAGGTGTACTTGCCGACCAGGCCGGTATTGGTTATATCGGAATTGGTTATGCCGTTGATGGCGGCGTGGTTGTTCCTGGTCTCAATGTTTTGAAAGTTGCAGCAGATGAAAATTCTCCAGCGGTGACTCCCCTTGAACTGGAAAACATTATGCAGGGTCTCTATCCAATAGTTCGCCCGCTCTTCCATTACACCGACGGGAAACCGGAAGGCCATGTAAAAGGCTACCTTGAATTTATTATGACCGAAGCAGGCCAGAATATTGTAATCCAGGAAGGTTTCTTCCCTATTACCGATGATTACCGGGAACAGAACAAAGCAAACTTGTAGAAACAAGATGTAAAAGAATTTTGAAAAGGCCTGCCCCATTGGGGGCAGGCCCGAGGAGTTATAGGTATTTTGGGAGGTGGGAAAAATGAATTACAGAAGATTTAAAGAAAGGGCCATTGCCCTTTATTTTGCTGGAAATGGAGTAGCGGTTATTATTTTCCTTCTGGCAATACTTGCCCTGCTCTGGCAGAATAGCTGGCCTTTTTTTAAAGAAGTGGGCCCTTTGAAGTTACTGACAGATCATCAGTGGAACCCGACCTCTTACTTTGGCCCAATCTTTGGGATCCGGCCAATGTTGGTTAGCACTCTAATGGTTACAGGGGGGGCTCTTGCTCTGGCTTTCCCCCTTGGAGTTGCCTGTGCTGCTTATTTAGGCAAAATGGCTTTTTCCTGGGAACGGGAAATTTTGAAACCAATAGTTGAAATTCTTGCGGGGATTCCCTCGGTGGTTATTGGCTTTTTCGGGCTGGTAGTTTTAAACCCCATAATTGCCCGGGTTTTTAATCTTTCCAATGGTCTTAATATCCTGAACGGCAGTATCCTTCTGGCCATTATGGCTTTACCTACAATAATTTCTTTAACTGAGGACGCAATTACCGCTATTCCGAGGAGCTTTGAAGATGCTTCCCTGGCCCTGGGTGCAACCTCCTGGCAGACTTTGTGGAGGGTAATCCTTCCCGCTGCAAAATCGGGAATTGCTGCTGCTTTTATGTTGGGAATGGGGAGAGCCATCGGGGAAACAATGACAGTTTTGATGGTTATGGGTAATGTTCTCTCGCTTCCCAGTTCTTTTTTAGATCCAGGAATGACCATGACTGCCGTTATTGCAATTGAACTCGGCGAGGTTCCCTTTAATACTACGCATTACTATGCACTTTTTGCCGTTGGACTTGTCCTTTTTATCATGACCTTCCTGGTTAACCTTACATCTGATATTATCCTTAACCGGTTCCAGGGGGTGGAAAAATGAGGGTAACTAACGGAAAGCTGCATGAAAAATTGGGTTATTTTCTCTTCCGAATGTCAATGCTTCTGGTAATAGCAATTGTTTTCTACATCACTTTTGATATCGTAAGCAAAGGTATCGGTTCAATTAACTGGCAATTTCTTACCGATAGACCCAGGGACGGAATGACTGCTGGGGGGATCTTTCCTGCCATAATTGGAACAGTTTATCTAACTATTTTAACTACTCTGGTATCGGTTCCCCTTGGAGTAGGTGCTGCAATTTTTCTCAATGAATACTCCCGGGAAAGTTTTTTAACCAGAATAATAAGGATGGCTCTTCGCAACCTTGCCGGAGTTCCTTCAATCGTCTTCGGGCTTTTTGGAGTGGCTTTTTTCATTCAATATATGGGTTTGCGCCCTTCTCTCCTTGCCGCAGGTTTAACCATGGGCATCCTTACGCTACCAGTAACAGTTACCGCCAGTGAAGAAGCTTTAAAAACAGTTCCGGCCAGTTTCCGGCAGGGGGCCCTGGCCCTGGGGGCATCTCCCTGGCAGATGATCAGGAGTATTGTTCTGCCCCAGGCCATGCCGGGTATGCTGACTGGGGCCATTCTTGGTTTAGCCCGGG